>ERZ772900.156-NODE-156-length-69667-cov-23.856634_pt1 | contig 69667 bp, 59 predicted proteins | sample MGYA00512124_ERZ772900 | MGnify/ENA primary metagenome ERZ772900 (study PRJEB29015, sample SAMEA2737716) | human gut metagenome | biome: human gut; feature: human-associated habitat; material: faeces | place: China | collected 2012 ... | reverse complement strand
TGCGTAAATTCAAGGATTTCTACATATCCTTTCTGTGTAGTCCTACCACAGTCTCCACATGCACCGTATTCGGAAACATATCCACGCACTGCACCTTATCCACGACATACCCCCGCGCCAGCAGCACCTCCAGATCCCGCGCCAGACTCGTCGGCTTACACGAAATATAAATCATATGATCCACACCATAATTGATAATCTTTTCCAGCGCCTTCGGATGAATACCATCCCTTGGCGGATCAAGCACAATATAATCCGGCCGTTCCTCAATCGTATCGAGCACCTTTAAGACATCACCCGCCAAAAATTCACAGTTGTCCAAATGATTGAGTGCCGCATTCTCTTTTGCCGCCTCTACCGCTTCCTCGATGATCTCCACGCCCACAACTTTTTTGCAGACCGGAGCGAGCATCTGTGCGATCGTACCGGTACCGCTGTACAGATCATAAACGGTCTTGTCTGCCAGCATGTCCGGATTATCCCCGAGGATAAATTCGCGGGCTGTGGAATAAAGCACTTCTGCTCCGAGAGAGTTTGTCTGGAAAAAAGAAAACGGTGAAATCTGAAAACGCAGTCCCAACAGCTCCTCATAAAAATAATCCTGTCCGAAAAGTACTTCCGTTCCTTCGTTTTTTACAACATCCGCCACGCTGTCATTTTTTGTGTGGAGTACTCCTTTTAAGGTTCCTTCCAGGGAAAGTGCCAGAAGTACATCTTTCCATCCGGCTAAAAGCTGCTTTTCTTTTTCTTCGTTTACCGTTCCGGCATGTGGACATCTGCCCTGCTTTTCCAGCAATGCAGCCTCTATCTTTGCACGCTCGTCCGGCTCCTGCTCCTGTACATTTCTCCAATCCTGCGTCGTAGTGATCAGATCAACTAAAATCTCTCCGGTCTTTACTGCCTTTCGCACAAGAAGATGGCGCAGATACCCGGTATGACGCAGTCTGTGATAGAAGGAGATTTCCTGCTCCCTGAAATAAGCGAGCGTTGCCATGAGAATCGCACGGAAATCGCCATCCACGATCCGGCAGTCCTCTACCGTTACAATGTCGTAAAAACTGCCGCGCTTGTGCATTCCAAGTGCCAGCGGTCCGTCCTTGTATTCATCTCCAAATGAAAATTCCATTTTGTTACGGTAAGCAAGCACACGCGGACTGTGTCTGATTGGAAAAAACTCATAAGCACAGGCATCCCCGATCGCCTGCTCTATCATGCCGCGTACCTGTGTCTCCTTGATCTTTAACTGTTCTTCATAAGGCAGACTCTGATACGTACATCCTCCGCACTGTCCGAAATGCCGGCAGGTATCTGCGGTCTCCCGTGGCGATTTCTTCACGGTTTCCAGAAGCCGTCCTTCCGCTTTTCCTTTTCGTACCTTATTTACTGCAAAGGAAACACGCTGTCCCGGAATGGTATTCTTGACGATGACGCGTTCTCCCTCGTCTGTCATCACAATCCCTTTGTTCGGGAATTCTACGGTTGTTACGTTTCCTTCTGCAATCTGCCCTTTTTTCATTCTTTTACTCCTCATGCATCATTCTGAATCTTATTTTCTTACAGAAAAAGGGACTACACAACTGCAGTCCCTTCTTTCTTCGTTCGGTTTTCTTTTTCTGTGCACCGCTCAAACTGCCTGAAAGTTCTCACGCTTCCGACAATGATTAGTCCTCTGTCTTGTCTGCGGAAGCATCCTTAGACTCTGCAGCCGGCTCATCATCCTCATCCTCGAAGAAGTCATTGTCGAACTCATCTTCAAAATCGTCCTCAAAATCATCCAGATAATCCGGTGTAAAGAAACGATAAATTCCATAGATTGCTGCTGCAACTGCGACAACGATTCCAATCACGGCGAATACAATCACGAATTTGGAAGGTTTCTTCTCCTCTTCTTCCTGTCTCTTCAAAAACTTATTAAGCTTTGCTGCATCCAAAACATCCCCCACTTTGGTAGATGCTAAAATATCTTCTACTTTACTCATGATGGCACTTCTCCTTCCTGCATTTTTAATTACATCCATTATAGCATATCTTTCCCTGTTTTCCTATGAAAAATTTGTGTTTATAAAAAATTTATCATATCTTTTTTAATTTTGCAAAGCTTGCAAACATCTTCTTTGTTCCGGCTTTATCGAAATCCACGGTCACTTCATAGTCCCTGCCCCCGGAAACAATTGCCATGACTTCTCCATCGCCAAATTTGATGTGGCGGACACGATCTCCCACCTGATAGGACAATGCTCCACCCACGGAACCAAAATCACGCTGGTTTTCCACCTTTGTATATACCGGTTTTGTGGCTTTGGAGGAATGGAAGGTCGATCCATATCCCTCTCCCACTTCTTTTCCATATCCGCTTCCACCATAACTCGGCACCGTCCGGAATGCCTTACGCGCCTTCTGAAATGTGGACTGTTCGATGGGTTCTTCCTTTGTCTTTGGCTCATAAATCTTTCCGGAAAGAAGTTCCGGCGGAATTTCCCTGACAAAACGGGATACTTTTCCATACTGTGTCTGCCCCCGCACCATGCGCACACGCGCGGAAGTGATTGTCAGATTTTTCTTTGCACGGGTAATTCCCACATATGCCAGACGCCGTTCTTCCTCGATCTCGGCCTGGGAGTTATCACTCGTAATAGACATATAACTCGGAAACAGTCCGTCCTCAAGTCCTGCCAGATAGACATTCGGAAATTCAAGTCCTTTCGCACTATGTAAAGTCATAAGTACCACATAGTCACTGTTTTCGTCAAAACTGTCAATATCCGCAACCAGAGCGACATTTTCCAGAAAGCCGTTTAAGGTCGGAGCTTCTTCCCCCTCCGCATAATCCACAGCTTTGCTGATCAATTCGTCAATATTTTCGATTCTTGCCTCTGCCTCATCCGTTCCCTCTGCTTCGAGTTCTCTGACATAACCGGTCGTTTCAATAACTTCCTGCAGCAGATCTGCCACGGAAAGCAGCTTTGCCTTTGCTTTCATAGACTGGATAAACAACACAAACGGCCGGATCTTTGCTGCCGCTTTGCCCAGCCCCGGTACCTGTTCTGCCACACAGAGCGCATCATAAAAACTGATCTCCTGCTCCTGGGCATACAATGCCACTTTGTTGATCGATGCCGCACCAATTCCACGTTTTGGGATGTTGATGATACGCCGCACCGCCAGATCATCCTGCCCATTGTCGATGGTCTTTAAATATGCCAGCAGATCCTTCACTTCCTTACGGGCGTAGAAATTTACGCCGCCAAAAATTTTATATGGAATATTTGCTGTAATAAAACGTTCCTCAAAGAGACGGGACTGTGCATTGGTACGATAGAGAATGGCACAGTCTTTATACTGATACTCTCCTTTGCGTACCCGCCGGGCAATATCCCTTGCCACAAAATCCGCTTCCTCTGCCGCCGTATCCAGCTGCTCAAAGGTGATCTTGTCCCCGGCTCCATTGTCCGTCCACAGACGCTTTTCCTTTCTCCCCTGATTGTTGGCAATCACAGCATTGGCTGCATCCAGAATATTTTGCGTGCTCCGGTAATTCTGCTCCAGTTTGATCACTGTGGCATCCGGAAAATGATGTTCAAAATTCAGAATATTGTAGATATTCGCTCCCCGGAACTTATAGATAGACTGATCATCATCACCTACAACACAAAGATTCTGGTATTTTAAAGCCAGCAGACGGATCAGTTCAAACTGTGCGGTATTGGTATCCTGATACTCATCCACCATAATATAGCGGAAACGATCCTGATACGAGGCAAGCACCTCTTTGTCCAGTTTGAACAGTTCCACGGTTTTCATGATCAGATCATCAAAATCCAATGCATTATTCTGCTTTAACGCCTGCTGATATTCCCGATAAACCTGGGCCTGTTTCCGTTTCACATAATCGCCTGCCGCGCGCGTCTCAAATTCGATCGGATCGATCAGCTCATCTTTTGCGGAGGAAATAGCAGAAAGAAACATTTTCTCTTTGTACATTTTCGTATCGATTTCCAGACGTTTGCAGACATCCTTCATCAGAGTCTTCTGATCATCGGAATCGTAGATGGTAAAATTGGTCCCAAACCCCAGCCTGTCAATATATCTGCGCAAAATACGCACACAGGTGGAATGGAATGTGCACACCCAGATACTTTCCGAACCATATCCCACCATCTGGTCAATACGCTCCCGCATCTCCCCTGCCGCTTTATTGGTAAACGTGATTGCCATGATATTGTAGGGATTAACCCCGCATTCCTCAATCAGATATGCCGTACGATGTGTCAGTACTCTGGTTTTTCCGGACCCGGCACCTGCCAGAATCAGAAGCGGTCCGTCGGTTGCCATCACAGCCTGCCGCTGTGGTTCGTTCAGTGCATCTAATAAGCTCATATCGTTTCTCCGTCTCTTTCCATAATTCATTATTCGTGTGTCTCATTATATCATAGATAGTCCGAATAGAACATACATTCTTTTGTTTTTTGAAAAAAGCATGAAAATGCCTTGTCATCTAGTTTTTATTACTATATAATGTGATATGAGGTGAAAATATGGACAACGAAGTAAAAGAATTTCTTGCTGCACTGCAGAAGAAACTGGTTTCAATCGATTACATCAAAACGGAAGACATTCCAAATATCGGTTTATATATGGATCAGGTCACGACCTTTATGGACGAGCAGTTAGAAGCCTGCAAACGCTATGAAGATGATAAAATTCTGACCAAAACAATGATCAACAATTATGCCAAAAACAATCTGCTCCCTGCCCCGGAGAAGAAAAAATATTCCAAGGAGCATGTGCTGACCCTGTTATTCATTTACTATTTTAAGAATCTGCTCAGCATCAACGACATCCAGTCCCTGTTAAATCCCCTGACGGAACATTATTTTGGCAACAAAGCCGGATTTAATATGGAAGATGTCTATAACGAGGTTTTTAATTTAGAGAGCACCGAGTCCGAGAAATTATTAAAAGATCTCGGAAAAAAATATGCTCTCTCCCGTGAGACGTTCCGGAAATTTCCGGAAAATGATCAGGAATTTCTGCAGAATTTCAGTTTTATCTGTCTGCTCAGCTACGACGTATACATCAAAAAGATGATTATCGAAAGTGTTATCGACAATATCAACAGTCAAAACAGTAAAACAAATAAAAAAGAGAATTCCAAAAAGGAATCCTCCAAAAAAGACACCGTTTAATCCAAACGGATGATTGTATTTTCAGGCACAGATGCAGATACGCATCCGTGCCTTTTTTCTATTCCTGTTCCGGATGTTTCTGTGACAGACGGCTGAATACCATCTCATATCCGTCATTTCCATAGTTCAGAGAACGATTGACACGGCTGATCGTCGCTGTAGACGCCCCCGTCTTTTCCGCAATATCAAGGTATGTCTTCTGATCCCGCAGCATTCCCGCCACTTCAAATCGCTGTGATAAAGAAAGCAATTCATTGACCGTACACACATCCTCAAAAAATGTATAACATTCCTCTCTGTTCTGCAGACATAAAATTGCATCAAACAGATGATCTACTGCCTCTGTTTTAAGTTTCTTGCTCATTATGCTCCCTCTTTCCTTCCAAAAATCATGTCTGTATTTTATCATATTAAAGTTTTAAAGTAAACAGATTTCTTGCATTACCCCATTGTTATGCTATAATGTTTAGTACAGTTTACCAAACACGAAAACGAATGGAGAATCTATGATATGAAAAAGATCGGTTATTTTTTTTCCGGCTTTCTGCCAATTTTAACAACAACAGCTGCACAGATACTGGCTTCTTTTTTTATGTTCGGAATCGCAGCTCTGTTTCTGTGTCCGGCCTTCCAGAGCACAGGCTTTGATGCCGATACCATCGAAACACTTCTGACCAATACGGAGTTTAATGCATGCATCATGCTGATTTATACCGTAACCTGCATCGTATTCATGGGAATATGGTATTATCGCTCCTGTGGGGGCAATTATCTTCCAAAACCATCCCTCACGTTTCATCCTCTGCAGTTTTTATCCATCATTCTTCTGATTCCCGGCATGCAGTTCTTTTCCGGTTATCTGACTTCTGCGGTATCTCTTCTTTTCCCGAACTGGCTCAGCCAGTACGAAAAACTCATGGAAACCGCAGGCTTAGACTCCGACATCGGACTGTTCATGTTTATCTATGCCGTAATTCTCGGTCCTGTCTGTGAAGAACTGGTTTTCCGCGGCGTCACCATGCGTCTGGTCCGACGGGCACTTCCGTTCTGGGCTGCCAACCTGATGCAGGCGGTTCTCTTCGGAATCTTTCACATGAACTGGATTCAGGGAATTTATGCATTTGTTCTCGGTCTTGTACTGGGATGGATCTGTGAAAAAGGAGGAAGCATCTATTTCTCAATGTTCTTCCACATCCTGTTCAACTTCTGGGGAACCATCATCGGACCGCTATTGAACAATCTCAAAGAAACGGACCTTCTAGGAATTATCATCTTTCTCTTTACAATTGTTTCTCTCGTTTTGGGCTTTTCCTTATTCCGCCTGGGCACGAAATGGCGCGATCAGAAAGCGGCGCGCCTTATGGCTGCCCCTGATCATGATGATCATTTCGAAGCAGCTGAATGATCCGGTACTCATAAAACACGGTGATCACAAGGATAGCGGCAATCACCAGCAGACTGTACGCGTCCTTGAGTTCGATCCCGATCACATCTCCCACACACGGAACCATCAGACCGATGATAAACACCAGTTTTACCAGCCGGATCATCCGGATGGAATATTTACGCACCTTTCCCACACACACCTCTTTCGGAAGCCGGTTTATTTTTTCCGGCTGACAGCTTACCAGGCTGAGTCCCACATAGATCAGAACAACTCCTGCAATGTTACAGATAAATTTATATGGCGCAACTTTATAGGCAATCCCATAATAGATCTGCAGTCCGATATAGACAATTCCAAGGATCATTCCTATCGCCTCCGCAAAAATTGCCGGAACGGTTAAATCTTCTTTTTTCATCTGCTTTTCTCCATTTCATTCTGTAAAATCATATCCTAATTCTAACACCTTTTTGACTTGAATTCCATAGTTCATGTGCTATAATGAAACACAGAGTAACAATATAACAAAGGAGATCTCATGGAAAATCTTATTTTACCAAAACAATACAAATCAGAACTGAATCTTCATGACACACAGCTTGCCATCAAGACAGTCAAAGATTTCTTTCAGGCACTGCTGGCGCAGAGACTGCATCTGACACGTGTTTCTGCTCCTCTTTTTGTAGACCCGGCAACCGGTCTTAATGATAACTTAAACGGTTATGAGCGCCCGGTTACTTTCGGTATTAAGGAGCAGGACGATAAAAATGCCGAAGTTGTCCATTCTCTCGCAAAATGGAAACGTTACGCCCTGAAAAAATACGGATTTCAGGTCGGAGAAGGCATCTACACGGATATGAATGCCATCCGCCGCGATGAAAGTACGGACAACATTCATTCTATTTTCGTAGATCAGTGGGACTGGGAAAAAATCATTCATAAAGAAGACCGTAATCTGGACTATTTAAAAGAGACCGTTCGTACCGTATATAAGTGTCTTCGCAAAACAGAACAGTATATGGCCATCCAGTATGATTACATTGATCTAATCCTTCCAAAGGAAATTTTCTTTATCACCTCCCAGGAACTGGAGGATCTGTTCCCGGACAACACACCGAAGGAACGTGAGTATTATATTACCAAGGCAAAAGGTGCTGTATGTATCATGCAGATCGGTGACACCTTAGAGTCTGGCGAACCGCACGACGGACGTGCTCCGGATTACGATGACTGGGCTTTAAATGCAGATATTCTTGTTTATTATCCGGTTCTTGATATTGCACTGGAATTATCTTCGATGGGTATCCGTGTAGACAAAACTGCTCTGATTTCCCAGCTTGACAAAGCCGGCTGTCCGGAACGCAAGGATCTGCCATTCCAGAAATCCATCATCGATGGAACACTTCCTTATACCATCGGCGGAGGAATTGGTCAGTCCCGTATCTGTATGTTCTTCCTTCGCAAAGCTCATATCGGCGAAGTGCAGAGTTCTCTCTGGCCGGAAGAAACAATTGCAGCCTGCGAGGAACATGGTATTCAGCTCTTATAATTTATTTTACATAATAAAATAAACAAAGCAAAAAATCAAAGAGGAAAAACGAAAAAAACGTTTTTCCTCTTTTTGTATTATCTATCTCCTCTAAATTACAGCTATAAGGTTTCCTCATCCGCCTCGCACATGCGATACCCTACGCCCAGTTCATTTACAATATAATTTTTTTCTCCCGGTCTGGCTCCCAGCTTCTTACGGATATTTACCATATTGACCTGCAGTTTTTTGATGCTGCCCTCATCGTTATACCCCCAGATCTCTTTGATAATGGCTGAGTATGTCATAACCTTTCCCGCATGTTCCGACAATGCTGCAATGATATTGTACTCTGTCTGTGTCAGCTTCACTTCTTTTTTATGCAAGAAAACTCTTCTTGCATCGTAATCAATGGTCAGACCGGAGGCCTTAAATTTTCCACCCGGAAACATTCCGTTTTGCATGCGATGTGTTGTCATGCGAAGCGTAGAACGTATCCGCGCAAGAAATTCATTGGAGCCAAATGGTTTTGTAACATAATCATTGGCTCCCATATCCAAAGCCTCCACTTTATCTTTTTCATCTGACCTGGCAGAAAGCACAATCACCGGCGTCAGGGAATCTTTCCGTAACCGCTTTAAAAAAGTCATTCCGTCCTGATCCGGAAGTCCCAGATCTAAAACAACGAGATCCGGTCTGTGAGAAGCATACATCATCATTCCGTCTTCGCAGGAATATGCCGATAATGTCTGATATCCGTTTGCCTCCAGAAGTGTAGCCACCAGATTGTTAATATGTTCATCATCCTCAATAATTAAAATCTTATATTTATTTCCGTTCATGCCTGTTCCTTCTCCTCCATATCCAGATAAAACCGGAAAAGTGCACCTCCATTTTTCTTATTTTCTGCCTTGATCTTTCCACCGTGCGCTTTGATAATTGTTGCGCACACTGCCAGTCCTATTCCTGCATTGCTCCGTTTGCAATCGGAAGATACCTCATACGCCTCATGACTCCCGTAAAAAACGGATTTTAATTTTTCTTCCGGAATTCCACATCCATCATCCTGTACTTCAAATACGGCTTTGTCCGCCACAAGAAATACCTTCAGTCCCAGGTGCACCATTCCCTTTGCATGCTGCACCGCGTTTTCTAAAATATTGATCAACACCTGCTGGATCAGGATGGCATCCATGGGAATTACCACAAATTCATCTGGAATATCAATTTCAACCTCCTGATCCGGATATCTTTTATGAAACTTTAAAATCACCGAATCAATCAGCTCATCCAAAACCGTAGGTGTCTTAATGATTTTTACTTTTCCACTGTCAAGTTTTGTGATCGAAAGCAGGTTCTCAACCATCCGGAAAAGCCACTGTGCATCCTGCTGGATGTCCTGCAGCATCTTTGTCCGCTGTTCCTTCGTAAAATCATTATCCGGATCAAGCAGCGCCGAGCTGGAGCCATAGATCGTGGTAAGCGGAGTCCGAAGATCATGGGAAACCGCACGGAATATGTCTGCACGGATTTTTTCTTTTTCTCTCTCTGCTTCGAGAATTTTATTATACTTTATTTTGGTGGTAAACCCACAGGTAATCAAAGCCATCAGTATAATGATCACTGCCGATGCCATATTCTCCGGTATGGAAAAATTAAAGTGAAAAAATGGAAATGTGAAAGCAAAATTCACTTCAAGAACGCTGAGAATTGCAGCTGCCACACCATACAGATACCCCGGTGTGATCACAGAAGTCAGAAAGACTCCAAAAATAGATACTGCCGGGATCAGCGCATTTTCCACAGTACTGTTTTGTATCCACAAACAGACCATAAAACACACCAGCTGAATCCCGACGGTAATGGCTATATCTCTTATGATATACAATGTTTTTTTCATCCGAATCTTCTTTCTCCTTATCTCTTGCATCCATATGTTTCATTATAGCATAATGGCGGTTAAGATTCGAATAAAAAATGTATTTTTCTAAGAAAGCGTATTCAGTTCCTCCATCCACAATGTTGCACACGCATCACTCGGCATACGCAGATCTCCTCTCGGGGAAACAGCAACAGATCCGACTTTCGGGCCGTCCGGAAGGCAGGAACGTTTAAACTGCTGCGCAAAAAATCTGCGGCAGAACGTTTTCAGCCATTTTAAAATAAATGCAGCTTCATAGGTTCCAGCAAATGCGATTTTTGCCAGACGATAAATTTTTGCAGGGGAAAATCCCTGACGCAACATATAATACAGGAAGAAATCATGCAGTTCATACGGACCTACCAGATCCTCGGTCTTCTGTGAAATTTTTCCGTCTTCCGGCGGCAAAAGCTCCGGAGAAACAGGTGTATCCAATACATCATACAGTGTATCGGAAAGCTGCTTGTCCTCACAGGTATCCGCATAATAACGCACCAGATGCCGGACCAGTGTCTTTGGCACAGAAGCATTCACGGCATACATGGACATATGATCTCCGTTGTACGTTGCCCACCCCAGTGCAAGTTCCGACAGATCTCCGGTTCCGATCACAAGCGCATTTTTTTTGTTCGCAATGTCCATCAGAATCTGCGTGCGTTCCCGCGCCTGGGAATTTTCATATGTCACATCATGCACCGAAGGGTCCTGTCCGATATCCGAAAAATGCACATTTACCGCCTGACAGATATCCACTTCCACAAATTCTGCCCCAAGGCTTTGAATCAGTTTGACAGCATTGTCATATGTGCGGTCGGTTGTCCCGAATCCCGGCATGGTGACGGCCGTAATTCCCTTATGATCCCGCCCGCACAGATCAAAGGCACGCACGGTCACCAGCAGTGCCAGCGTCGAATCCAGTCCTCCGGAAATACCTACCACAGCATTGGCTCCGGTATGTTCCAGACGTTTTTTTAGTCCCATTGCCTGAATCATCAGAATTTCATCACAACGCTTTTCCCTGTTCTGTCTGTCTGTTGGCACAAACGGTGCCGGATCAATAAACCGCGTCAGTTTTGTTTCTTCTATTTTTAAAGAGAACAGAATCTCGGTATGTGTCTGATCCTCAGTGACAAAAGTTGTCATTCTGCGGCGCTGTGCACAGAGACGTTCCACATCAATCTCCGAATACAGGATGCCATGTCCAAAACGCTTGGATTCCGCAAGAATCTGTCCGTTTTCCGCAATGATGTTGTGCCCGGAGAACACCAGATCCTGTGTAGACTCTCCCTCTCCCGCTGACGCATAAATATATGCCGCAAGAAGACGTGCAGACTGGCCACTTACCAGTTCCCTGCGGTAACTGTCTTTGCCGGTCAGTTCATTCGAAGCCGACAAATTCACCAGAACAGACGCCCCCGCCAGTGCATGGGAGATACTCGGCGGATTCGGTGTCCACAGATCCTCACACAGTTCCACACCGATTCTGAGTTTCGGCATCTGCTCACAGACAAAAAGCAGATCCCGGTCCGCAGGAACACAGCTTCCGTCCGGCAGAACCACCTCTGTCGCAAGCTCTGCTCCGGATACGAAATGTCTCGCCTCATAAAATTCATTGTAATTCGGCAGATAACTCTTCGGTACAAGTCCAAGCACTTCTCCATGGGAAAACACTGCCGCCACATTGTATAATTTTCCAAGGATTTCAAAGGGAAGTCCCACGAAAAAAATGGCGTCCAGTGAAGCACTCTCTTTTACTAATTTCATCAGCGCATCCTTTGCGCCCTGCAGCAGACGTTCCTGCAAAAACAGATCCTGACAGGTATATCCAGTTAGGCACAACTCTGGAAAAACTACAATCTTTGCCCCCTGACGGGTACTTTCTTTCATCATATCCAGAATCAGTTCTGTATTGTATTTTGTATCTGCCACTTTAATTTTCGGTGTGACTGCAGCTGCTTTTACAAATCCCTGTCTCACTTTCTCAACTCCTTTAATTCCTCTACGGAAAATTCATATGCCTTGTTACAGAACTGGCACTTTACCTCGATGCTCTCCCCATCATTGATGATGTCATCAAGATCTTTTTTGCTGAGCGTCGAAAGTGCGCGGGATACCCGCTCCTTGGAACAGTCACAGACAAATGCTGCCGGAATTTTGTCGGTGATTTCCAACCCGAAATCTCCGAGAATTTCTTCGAGAATTCCTTCCGGTGTCAGTCCTCGCTCCAGCATCATAGTCACAGAATCGATCTCTGCAATACGCTTTTCCAGTTTTTCAATGATCTCGTCACTCGTAAACGGCATAAGCTGAATAATAAATCCGCCGGCCTGACGCACCGTGTTGTTTTTGTTCATCAGCACGCCCAATCCTACCGCAGACGGAATCTGCTCGGAAGTTGCAAAATAATAGGTTAAATCTTCTGCAATCTCTCCTGTCTGCAGCTGACACTGTCCCACATATGGCTCTTTCAATCCCATATCTTTGATGACGCTCAAAATACCGAGATCCAGCGCGCCCCCTACATTTAAATGTCCGTCTTTGTTTGGCGGAAGTTCCACAATCGGATTATTGACAAATCCCTTGACATGTCCATTGGCGTCCGCAGTAACGGTAAGTCCCCTGGCCGGACCGCTGCACTGAATCTGCAGGGTCAGAAGATCCTTTTCCCCTTTTAACATTGTTCCCATCATCGCACCGCCGGACAACAGACGTCCCAAGGCTGCCGTCATGATCGGGGACGTATTGTGATCCTGTCTGGCGGTCTCCACCAGATCCCTCGATGTAATTGCAAATGCCCGGATTGCGGCACCTGCTGCGGTTGCTCTAACAATATAATCTGCCATGTATCATTTCTCCTTTATTCTTTTCTTGTAACAAATGTGATACGCTCACTGTCGGCTTTGACCCCGGCGTCGGTGTAATCATCATACATTCCTTCACAGACCAGTCCCGCCTGCTGCAGAAAGTCCACTATCTGTTCCACCTTATAATTTCTCTGATAGTGTGTTTCCGCATATCGGCGGTACAGCTCTCCCGCTTCCGGGATAAACAGTGTCAGGTCATATTCATTGATTCTGGTCTCTTCGTCATAATAATTTTCCCAGATAAAACTTCCTTCCTGCCTGCTCTCCGCAAATGTGTGATCTCCAAGAAGCTGTTCGTATTTATAGGCGGTATTCAAATCAAAGATAAATACTCCACCGCTTTCCAGACAGGCGGCAACCCGCCGGAATGCATCGGAAAGTTCCTGTGGCTCAAGCACATAATTGACACAGTCACAGGTACAGCAGACTGCCCGCACACATCCATCCAGTTCGAGTGTCTGCATCTCCTGCAGCAGATAAAGAATCGGCGGATCTGTCTGCTTTTCCATGGCTTTCTGCAGCATATCCACAGAAACATCCACACCGGTCATATCATACCCACAGGCTGCCAGTCTCCGGGTCAGTTCTCCGGTTCCGCATCCCAGATCCAGCACCGGTCCGTCTGCAATTCCATGCTTTTTTAATGTCTCACAAATATATGCACACCATTCATCATAGGGCACATTATCCATAAACAGGTCGTAAACCTGCGCAAAACTCGTATACGCGTCCATTCTTTTCCTCCTGCTTTGTATCATAGTTTAGCAAGTTTTTATGGCAAAAGCAAGGTTGATTATTCTTCCCGAAACCTTTATACTGAATGCATAAGTTGAAATACAGAAAGGATTTTCCATGCCTGACAACTACGAACATTATATTTCCAAAAATATTCAGGCCTTCTATCGCAGAAGACTTTTTTCTCCAATGATATATCTGGTTTTGCTTGCAGTTCTCTGGATCGTATTTCCACTGGGTGCCATGCTGCGGCCTGCACAGCTTTCCGGCAATACCAAAATTGCGGATGCATACAAGGACCATCACCGTTATGTGCGTATGACCTTCACGGATCTGAAATTCAGCGGATATACCTGTGAAACCTATGGACAGACCCGCGGATATTATTATTACACCACACAGAAAAATAATTGCAGCATCATTCTCCTTACCCCGCATACATGTGAGGAAGGACTCCCTACGATCGACCGTCTGACCGTCACCGGCCGGATCGTCAAAGGAAAAGAATCTTATCTGGCACTTTTGTCCCAGCTTTCCTCTGACCTGAACTGGACCGAAACCGGTATCCGCAATCAGCTGTCTTCGTATTATTTCAGTGAGCCTGACTATCATTTAACCACGACGCGCATTTTATTCTTCGCGTATTTCGGTTCCATGATTTATACCGTCCTGTATCTTCTGATCTGTATGGTCTATATCCGGTTCCCGGTGCTTTCCCCACCGTGCCAGAACCTGATCGTCTTCGGACATCCGGGTCAGATTCTCGCCGAGGCCGAGGAAGAACTTGCAACACTTCCACAGCTGGCAACGGAGGATATGTTTATTACCGAACATTATTTTATCATGACATCACCATATGGAAATGCCATTGTACCTATTCAGGAGATTCTGTGGATCTATAAACATTCGACGCTCCACAAAATGCTCTGGTATCATTTCAGCATCTCTTATACCATGCATATTACCGCAAACAAACATATGTATGTAAACTGTCCGAAAAATACCAAATCCGATATTGACGGTATTATGGATTACCTGGCAGAAGCCAATCACAACATTCTGGTAGGTTTCAATGAAGAAAACCGCCTGAAAGTCCAGGCGGTTCAGGGAAAACCTTTCCATATTGAAAAATTTTATGCGTTATTGCGCCGCCGCGTCTAAAACATACAGGCTTTGCTTCCGATTTCATAATCCAGATTTTCATAGGCTTCCCTTACCACGGGAAGCCTTTCTTTTTCTTCCGGCGGTAATTCATGTTCAGAAAGTATCTTTATATTCTCCTCAATCTGTGCAATATCATAGGTATCAAATCCATACTTTAACCTTTTCCAGCACAGCCGGCGCTGCTCTCCATCCATCATGGGAAACTTTTCCTGCCGAAGTATGTGACCGCTTTCCTGTGAATCTTTTGTCTCCTGTTTTACTTCTTTCACAGTCCCCTGCAGCTGCTCTAAGAAGATATGCAGATTCCGGTTTATAAAGGCACGGTTTTCGGTCTTTGCCGCCATCTCCATAATTTCTGCCTGCTGGGCAATCTCCTCTTTTCCAATCTGGCGGCTGATACCTTTGATTCCATGAACTTTTGTCTGAAACATATGCAGATCCCTCTGGACATATTCCGGAAGTTTCGGAAGTAAACTCTCCACCTCTTTCCAATAAGATTCCAGCGTACGGATATCCGCAGCGTTCCTCTGCCCTGTAGCTTTCGCCTTCTTTGACGCATCGACCGGATTCGGAAGTTCCCTGTATCTGACCGGAATTCCGGTTTCTAAAACCTGCCTCATCCGCTGCAGCCGGATCGGTTTCGGCATAAAATCGGTAAATCCATGCCGGATGGAACGGCTTCTGACTTCATCAGAAATATCCGCTGTCATAAGAACAAGCGGTGCATGACTGTATCTTTGTATCTGATCCGCCGTCTCAAATCCGGACATTCCCGGCATCATCTGATCCAGAATAATCATCTGGTATTCCCGTTCTTTTACCATCTGTACAGCTTCTTCTCCTGACACCGCCAGATCCAGTATAAACTTCCATGGAGCCGCAAGTTCCTGAAAAATCACCCTGTTTGCTTCCATATCATCCACCAGAAGGACACGTGCCCGCGGATAAACCCAGTTCGGCTGTATTTCTTCAACCTGCGGATCACTCTGTTCTTTTAAAATTTCCTGTCCGATGTTTCCCGGCTCTGATATCTCAGTCGGAACCTGTTTCTGATAAAATCCAAAAGATACGCGTGTCCCTTTTCCCGGATCACTCTCTGCTCTTACCCAGCCATGCATCATTTCTACGAGCTGTCTGACAATTGACAGACCCAGGCCAAAGCCCTCTACCCCCATATCCTCGGAAAACGAGACATATTCCGCAAATACCTGTGCAAGTTTTTCCTTTGTCATTCCCACACCGGTATCTTCCACACAGCCGTCAAACCATACCTGTCCTTCTTCCATTTTACAGTGAAGCGACAGCGTGATCGTTCCCTGTTCCGTAAACTTGCAGGCATTCGATAAAATATTCTGAAAAATCTGTGCCACACGTAAATAGTCCCCACTTACCTGCTCCGGAAACCGGTCCAGAAACCTCACGGTAAATACGATATCTTTTTCCCGGATATTCAGCAGACAAAGACGGGCCTGTTCCTCTATCATTTCATAAAAATTGTATGTTTTGTCTTTGAGCGTCAACATTCCTGCTTCCAGCTTCGAATATGCAAGGATCGTATCCACCTGTTCAAGCAGATTATTTCCCGCGACACGGATATATTCAAGAATGTTTTTGCTCTCATCCGGAAGATTCTGCCTTTTTAAAATATCCGAACCTCCGATAATCGCATGCAGCGGACTGCGCAGATCATGACTGACCGATGCCAGAAAACGGCTTTTTAAAAATGACTGTTCTTCTGCTTTCTTTTTCAGATCCTCCATCAGAACCGTTTCCTTCTTTTGCTGTGTGATGTCGAGCAGGGTAAGAATATATCCTCTCACCACATTTTCACTGCAGACCGGATGCAGCTGACACCTGCAATAACTTTCTTTCCACTGAACCACATAATCCTGATCCGGGTCTTTACTCCAACGCATCATTTTGGTATAAAAAGGGTACTCCTGCGGATCGTCCGTCAGCTCCCCCACAATTTTCGGAAACCATCGTCTGGCACTGGCATTGGCATCCCGGTAACGCATTCTGTTGTCAAACAAAAACGTAGGGATATCACTGATATTATAAAAGTTTTCCCGGATAATGTTCGTCACATTGGATAATCTTCCCGTCATCATCAGATAAAAGACAATCAGACAGGAAATTTCAAAAGCTCCCGGCACCAGAAATTCTTCCGCTTTCGGCGTAACTGCGCGAAACAACATTGCAACTCCCGGAAGTGCCATGCCAAGATACAACATATCATTTACATGTCCCTCCCAGACAGAAACCTCGCTTTTCACTCTCACATAAGTAGCCAGCCCCAGAAGAATTCCCGTATAACAAAGCAGCGCAATCCGAAACGCATCCTGATACGTCTCGCGCTGCGCAGCACGTATAATCAACATGGAATTAAACAGCACCAGACTGCAGAACAAAATCACTTCCGTCCTGAGTTTCAGCTGGAATTTCATAAAATCACCCACATAATGAATCATAAGATACAGCATGTGAATGGCCAGTAAATCTGTCAGTATACGAAGTGTCTTTGCCTCTCCCGTAACATAATAGGTAATGCGATAAAAACTGTTCAATGCAATCAGCCCTAAAACCAACGGCAGCAGCCGGTGTTCCCTTGCGTGAAACCCGCTGCTGACATAACTTTGTAATACAAACAGTGTAAAAAAAAGACAGATCAGATGGAAAACCAGTCCCATATCCGTTTTACCTCCAACCACTAAATATCCGCTCTACTTCGGATTTGATATAAATGGCTTTATATGGCCGCACAATATATCCTGCCGCATGCAGTCTCCGACAGGTCATTACCGTATGCGCATCACACATGGCCGTGACAAACAGAACCGGTATCCTGCCCCCTGTGAGCTTGTTTGCTCTCATGGTAGTCTCGATTCCGTTCATTTCCGGCATATCAACATCCATAATGATCAGATCCGGAAACTCATTGTGTTCCAGATAATGCAATGCCTGTTTTCCGCATTTACAGAGAATGACGGTATACTCATCCTCGAGAATTCCACGCATGGCATCCAGATTGGTCTTCATATCATCTACGATCATGATTTTTTTTCTGGCAGTTTCCTGAACCATCTTCTTTCTTTCCGGCTCTTCCGAATCTGGAGAAACCGTATCAAGATATTCCGGTGGAAGAATCGTAACATTTAAGTTTTTATTTTCCATCAGATCCAGTTTGGTCCCATCCGGCATATTCAGAATCGGTCGCAGATTATGCGGTCCTTTGTTTTCATAGATCAGGCCCTTACGTCCATCCGACAGATTTACCTCCGTTCCTCTCGGAAACAGCGGAACCCGCTCCATAAACACTTCCACAACATTTTTGTCAAACATAATGCCACAGGCTCCCATGAGATACTCTACCGCCTCATAAGGGGAATATGGTTTCTTATACGGACGTCTTGATGTCAGCGCATCATACACATCCGCCACATGTACAATTCTTACGGAGAGTGACTGTTCATCTCCCATCAGCCCCTGTGGGTATCCGCTTCCATCTACATTTTCATGATGAAGAAGTACCGTCTGCTTGATATGCGCCGAAATATTCCAGCGCTTCGAAAGCAGCTGGTACGAACGGGTCGAATGGGTCTTCATCAGCTGGTATTCATCCGGTGTCAGCCTGCCCGGTTTGTTTAGTATTTCCTTTGGAATGGCAAGCTTTCCCAGATCATGCAAAAGAGCCGCTGTAACCAGATAATTCAGATCGCGTTCACTCATTCCCATCCCCATACCGATCACACAGCAGAGCACAGCAACATTCACCGAATGTGCATATGTGTAATCATCGTATGAGCGCAGATCCGTCATATCCAGACACACATTTTCCCTGGACAAAAGATTCTCCACAATCTGTTGTGCAATCTCGGCACAACGGTCAATATCATTCTCCTGCACACATTTAAACCCTTCCTGGCGCAGTTTTTCCGGTATTGTTGCTTCGATGTAGATATCTTTCGACTGTTCATCCTCGATATAGATACCGCTAAATCCGTATTCGTTTAGTTTATTGATATAGGAAGCCGTCAGTTCACAGCCGCTTCCCACCATGGTACGTCCCATGGAATCATATAAATCATACGCAAGACACATTCCCGGTCTGGCATCTTCAATGGAAACAAAACGCATAAAGCCTCCAATTATAACTACAACTTAAATCATAACCAGATAAATTGCTGCAAGTGAAATTACAATCTGAATGATGGCAAAGCGAAATACCACCTGGGCATTGGACCACCCACCCTTTTTTCTTACATGGTCGTGAATCGGTGTGATCGTATTCTTTAGAATATGTATCTTTAAAAACCGAAGCAGTGAAACCTTTACCAGACCAAGACCACCGTCTGCGATAAGTACCGCAGCAACCAGCAGGTACATAAACGGGCTGTGCATCTTCAATACCGCAATGGCAATAAAAATACCCATTGCACGTGATCCGGCATCTCCCATAAGAAGCTTGCTCGGTGTTGCGTTATACCACAGATATCCCAGCAGACATACCGCAAACAGTAAAATACAGTAATTGAAAGAATCATTGACTTTTAAAATATTGTCAAGAACAAACACACTCATCAACGTGATAATGGTCAATGTTCCCGACAATCCATCCACACCATCCGAACAGTTGGTAACATTGATGGAAACCCACACCAGAATAACGGTCAGAATGGCAAATACAACCGGTGGAATCACGATGGTCGTTCCCGTAATGGCAATGGTGATCTCACTGGAATTGTAATGCAGATAGGAAATGGCTACAACGACTGCCACTGCCAGATCCAGAATTCCCTTTAAATACTCTCCCCATGGTTTTTCTGCGGCATCATCAAAAAATCCGGTGAACATTTCGATGACGATCAGCACCAGATAAATGATAATTTCCTTATTCATTTTGCCAAACAACAATGCGGAAACAACAAAAGTCAACACAAAAATAATACCCGCACCTCTTGGTTTTCCTGCGGAAAGAGCTCCATCATGTGCATACTGTCTTCCCATGTCCTTCGGCAGATACCCGTTTAATTTTGCAATTGCAATACAGGTCGCTGCAAAAGCAAATAAAACACCGATAAAAGCAACCAGTGCGTGTTCATATGTTCCTAATAAGTATATCATTTTATCCTCCTTCGGGCTTTCACCCAATTTAATTATATTAGGAGACAGGAAAAAAGTAAAGTTTTTGCTTGCATTTTTATCGAATTGTGTTATTATATACTCACACGCGTCAAAGCGTTAAAGTGTAAAAGATTCAAAGAACCACAAGGAGGAAACAAAAATGGCTCAAAAAGGAGACTTAATGACAGCACGTTCCGATATTCGTGTATTGGACGCAACCATTCGTGACGGAGGACTCGTAAACAACTTTATGTTCTCCGATGACTTTATCAACGCACTCTACCGCACCAATGTAAAGGCCGGCGTTGACTATATGGAGTTTGGTTATAAAGCTTCCAAGGAGCTGTTTGACGTAAATAAATTCGGCAAGTGGAAGTTCTGTGATGAAGAATCCATCCGTGAGATCGTTGGTGACAACAACTCCGATATGAAGATTTCCGTCATGGCAGATGTCGGACGCTGCGATTACAAAAAAGATATCATTGACAAAAAAGACAGTGTAATTGACATGGTTCGTGTGGCAACTTACGTGCACCAGATGCCTGCTGCAATCGAAATGATTGAAGATGCCAAGGCAAAGGGCTACGAGGTAACCTGTAATATCATGGCAATCTCCAATGCCAAAGAATCCGATATTGACCAGGCACTTGAAATGGTCGGTCAAAGCAGCGCCGATGGCATTTATATCGTGGACAGTTACGGTGCTCTTTACCCGGAACAGATCCGTGCGATTGCAGATAAATACACCGAACTTGGAGAAAAATACGGCAAATACATCGGTATGCATGCACACAATAACCAGCAGCTTGCCTTTGCCAACACGATTGAAGCACTCTCCCACGGTGTCAGTCTTTTAGATGCTACCATGATGTCCATGGGACGGGGTGCCGGAAACTGTGCCATGGAACTGCTTCTGAGTTTTCTGAAAAATCCGAAATACAATGTATTCCCGGTACTCCGGTTCTTAGAAGACTATATGCTGCCGCTCAAAGAAACCGGTGCCGTATGGGGATATGATATTCCGTATCTGCTGACCGGACGTCTGAACCAGCATCCATCTGCTGCCATTGATTTTTGCAAGGACAACCGCAAGGATTACGCAGATTTCTATACCGATCTGTTAGACAAATAAAGCATAATACAAAACAGGCATCCGGGGTTCGCCAGATGCCTGTTTTATCTCTGTTATAAACGTTTAAATCTGTCTGCAAAGTGCATCCACTTTCGCAATTTCTTCCATCATACACATTTCTTTCAGATCCTGTGCATTTCCTTCGGAATGTTCCACTTCCTTTGAGAAAATACGTGCTACGTCAATACGGTCAGACATTGTGAATTTGCCACCGTTTCTGTGAAAACGTGCCGCATCCATATCTCTTACCACAAGGGTTGCCATCACAATCATTTTGGCATAGGATAAGATATCATAATCATATATCGAATTCATCAGATAACGATACACAAAATAAACCAGAAGATGTTCATAGCCAAGTTCCGAATAATCCGATGATCGCATATATTCTGTCAGAAATGCCTCATAGGTATCTTCATGATACAGCTTTTCGAATTCTTCCTTGGTGTGAACCCATTCCTCATCCAGCTCTTCCATATCGGCAAAAACCGCAAAACGTTCCTCGAAATCTTCATAAGAAAGTGCACGAACCGGCTTCTCTTTTCCCTCAATATTTTTCTGCTCCCACTCCCGAAGTTCATGACCGGCATCTTCGTATCTCCAGTCTGCCAGTACCGACATATCCTCTTTTGCCTGTGCATAATTGATCACGGTCTGTACACGGTCACACCACGCCAGAAACTCTCTCATGCGCTCCGGAATATTATGGGTACGATTCTGCAGAATATTCACCGACTCCTGCTGCACCCATTCCATGAACGCAACATATGCCGGATCGTCCTCACCGTCATCGCAATTTCCGGGCAGCTCTATATCCACCAGCTTTTCCGGTTCTGTCCGCTCAAACAGAATCCGTCCGACTTCCTCGCAGGAAAGACTCAGTGCTTTCTGCTCCACATCTCCGTAAATCAGGGAAAAACGCGGATATTCTGTACACACTTCACACAGAGCCTCTTCCCCAAGTGCTGTATAAAGATCACAGAGATTATGGTCATTGAGCATGGCACAGCGTTTCTTCCCTTTCAGCTTAAAACGGTATCCACCGCCATCATCATCCGGATCGGCCTCATACATACTTTCTTTGAGTCTTTTGCCAAATTTACCTTCCACACTGTTGTAATATGCATAGGAATCCTCATCAATGTCAATTTCCCAGCCTGCACAGCAACTGTCCTTGCAGCGGGATGCAATGCAGGAAAATTTCTCATAATATTCCGGAACCCGTAAAATCACGATGCCTGCCTCTCTTTCTCTTCTTTTTCTGCCATGTACTCTTTCTCCATAGTTTCCCAGTCCGGATCCTGTGTGCCTTTAAAGTGATTATAGGCTATATAGCCAATGCACCAGATCAATCCTGCCATCGTTGTTGAAAAAAGTATTTTGACAACACATACCGCAAGCAGTGTGACATTCAGATCCCCTGCCAGAAAAGAAACTGCCAGAGTATGAAGCGGAAGCACAAGCATCTTCCACAACCCGTAATATGCTGCTGCAATCACACCGATTGTATAACAGACAAATCCCAACAATGCATTAATATGCTTTTTCATATGTATCCATCCTCGTTTTCCTAACTATTCCATCAACTTAACTATTTTGCCACTTTCCATGGTTTTTTTCAAGTCAAGAATGCGCTGATTGACCGATCCCCGGAACTTGAGCGTAATATCCTTCTGTTCCTCAATAAATGGACCGTCCACCAGTACATCGATCAGGGAAAGCAGGTCATCCGTGTCTTTCGTATGTTTTCTGCCTCCCAAAATCAGGTCTTTATCATATATATATCCGGTAAATGCCCAGACATTCTTATCCGGATACAAACTTTTTACTTTTTTCATAAAAGGAAGAAGAGCCTCCTGATTTTCTTCCTCAAACGGCTCTCCTCCCAACAGGGTCATTCCCTCTATATACTCCGGTTTCAGTGAATCAAGCACCTTTTGCTGTACCTGCTCATCGAAACATTCTCCATAGGTAAAATCCCATGTCTGTGGCTGAAAACAGCCCTTACATGCATTGCGGCATCCGGATACAAACAGTACCGTCCGACAGCCGAGACCGTTTGCGATGTCACAATACTTAATTCTAGCATAATTCATAATTTACTCTTTCTTTTTATTCAGGAAACGGATGCAGCCTGCTGCTGCCAGTAAAAAAACAATTACTGCTGCTCCAAATACCATCCGCAGATCAACCGCACCTGTCTTTGGTGTTGCATCTGTCCGGTTTCCGTTTTTTGATGTATTTCCACTGTTATTCTTTTTGTTCGATGAAGTTTTATGTGTATTCCCACTGCTGCTCTGGGAATCCTGCATATCGTCTGTATCATCGTATGAATCGGTATCGTCCGTATCGTCCGTATCGTCTGTATCATCTATATCATCTGTATACTCTGTGTCATCCTGACTGTACGACTGACTCTGGGAAGTGCTCTGGGACTGTGACTGGCTCTGTGTCTGTCCTGCAGAAGCATCCACAACCGTTGTAACCGTAACCGGATTGTAACTTGCATCCGTCACTTCACGCACTGTCAGGGTAACTGGCATCGTTGTATATGCATTTTTCGCCTTAAAGGTAACCGTGGCAATGGTTTCATTCTGGGAATAAGTCTTATTTAAAATTGCCGAAAGATTAAGTGCCTGCTGATTATTTTCCGTAACTGGGGAAACCAGCTCAATATTTCCCGAATCCGAAGAAATCGTATTTGCCCATGTGGTTCCTACATATTCCAGATCAGAATCGTCATATGCCAGTCTTGCTGCAAATGTCGAAAGTCCCGGATTATTGCTTCCGACCAGACGTACCGTTACCGTATCTCCGGCTTTTGCATCATTGGTTGTTCCAACCGTCAGATTCATCTGGCTGTTCGCTGCCATAACCGGCTGCGGAACGGCTGCAAAAAGCAACGCCAGCGCACATCCCATCATCAGTATCGTTTTCATCATCCCTAATTTTTTCATCTTCTGCCCTATATCCTTTTTGCTATGACTACGAGTCTCCCATTGTTTACCGTGTATTCACAGGTAGAGAGCATGATTGTGGTATCTCCATAGATAAGATGCTCCCCTGTATCATACACACGGTTCTCTTCCACAAAATCCAGCAGATTCTGAAACTCTTTCCGGTTTTTATAATTCCGAAACCAGTAATAACGGAATCCGGATTCGTCTTTTTCCTTTACATGTGTCTTTACCACCGCAACAATCTGATATTGTCCAGTTTCATAAATCGTATCAAAAGTAATCACCGGATGCTTTTTGTAAAATTTCTTATCCAGATAGGCATCCAGATCTCCAAACTGGCTTCCATCACTTACGTTGTGCCCAAAGATCACAATATTCTGATCCATCGGATCAATGCTGGCATCTGCGGAAACAAACGGGTTTCCCTTATTATCATCTTTTCCTTCAAAATTGTGTTTCAGATAATATTCCCCGCCTGTATGATCCTGCATCACCGGATAATCGATTGGTGTCCCGTCAACTTTGATCCATCCAACCAGATCCGGATACATACTATATAATATATCATATTGGTCTAAGATTGCAAGCTGGTCCGTCTTTTCTGTCTCACGATTTTTCATTTGCTGCTTTTCTTTGCGGATATATTCCAAAACCGCTTCCTTTTTTGCCTCTTTGATCTGAAAATAATTCAATGCAAGTAACAGAACAACCGCCATGGCCAGGAAAGAAAAGGCGATGCGTCTGCATACCTTTTCCACCATCGGCCGATGGCGGTTTCTGCCACTCGGCCCGATGGGTTTTTCTTTCTCTTCCCGGGGTTGTGGATCTTCTACCTCATGGTGTTCATACAAATGGGCATATTGTTTCCGTTTGTTTTCTTCCATGTTTTATAAATGTAATACTCTTTCTTTGATTTCCTGTGTACGTCCCTGATTCCAGAACTGTGTTCCGATATACCCGCACGTACGACGTGCAACACTCATCTTATCCTGATCACGGTTTCCGCAGTTCGGACACTCCCAGACGAGTTTTCCGCTGTCCTTTTCCTCAACAATTTTGATCTCACCGTCATAGCCACATTCCATACAGTAATCACTCTTCGTGTTGAGCTCCGCGTACATAATATTATCGTAAATGTATTTCATGACGGCAATCACGGCATCAATATTATCCTGCATATTTGGTACTTCCACATAGCTGATTGCACCACCCGGAGACAGCTTCTGGAACTGTGACTCAAACTTCAGTTTATCAAAAGCATTGATATTTTCCGTCACATGCACATGATAACTGTTCGTAATATAATTTTTATCTGTTACGCCCTCTATGATACCGAAACGCTTCTGCAGACACTTTGCAAATTTATAGGTGGTGGATTCCAGCGGCGTACCGTACAGACTGAAATCCATATTTTCCTTTTCTTTCCACTCTGCACAGGCATCATTCAGACGCTGCATGACACGCAGTGCAAATGGTGTTCCGGTCTCCGGCTCCGTATGGGAAACACCTGTCATATAACGGGTACACTCGCACAATCCCGCATATCCCAAAGAGATGGTGGAATAACCGCCAAATAAAAGTTTGTCGATCGTCTCTCCCTTTTTCAGACGGGCAAGCGCTCCGTTCTGCCACAGAATCGGAGCCACATCACTCGGTGTGCCAAGAAGTCTCTTATGTCTGCACATCAGTGCCCGGTAGCACAGTTTTAGACGCTCATCGAGAATCTTCCAGAATTTTTTCTCATCTTTTCCGGAAGAACATGCCACATCCACCAGATTGATCGTCACAACTCCCTGGTTAAAACGTCCGTAATATTTCGGTTTTCCGGTTTCCGGGTCAATATACGGAGTAAGAAAACTGCGGCATCCCATACATGGATAGCAGTGTCCTTCCCCGTTCTTGTCCACTTTCAGTTCTTTCATCTTCTTTTCGGAAATATAATCCGGAACCATGCGCTTTGCCGTACACTGTGCAGCCAGGCGTGTCAGATAAAAATACTTGGAATCCTCATGGATATTATCTTCTTCGAGTACATAAATCAGTTTCGGGAAAGCCGGGGTAATAAATACTCCTTTTTCGTTCTTTACTCCCTTGATTCTCTGATGCAGCATCTCCTCAATGATCGCTGCCAGGTCATCTCTGGTCTGTCCCTCCGGTACTTCGTCGAGATACATAAACACCGTGATAAACGGAGCCTGACCGTTTGTGGTCATAAGCGTGATCACCTGATACTGGATCATCTGCACACCACGGTTGATCTCTTCTCTTACACGCATCTCTGCTACTTTATTGATTTTCTCCTCATCCAGATCCAGCCCGATCTTTTCAAACTCTGTCCGGACCTGTATCCGGAATTTTTCACGGCTCACCTGTACGAACGGTGCCAGATGGGACAGTGAAATACTCTGTCCTCCATACTGCGAACTTGCAATCTGCGCAATCGCCTGTGTTGCTATATTGCAGGCCGTGGAAAAACTTCTCGGACGGTCAATTCCGGTCTCGCTGATTACAGTACCATTCTGCAGCATGTCCTCTAAGTTCACCAGACAGCAGTTATGCATGTGCTGCGCAAAATAATCTGCATCATGGAAATGAATCAGTCCTTTTTCATGTGCTTCCACAATATCTTCTGGCAACAGGAATCTCTTCGTGATATCCTTGCTGACTTCTCCCGCCATATAATCTCTCTGTACACTGTTTACAGTAGGATTTTTATTGGAATTTTCCTGTTTTACTTCCTCATTGTTACACTCTAAGAGGGACAGAATCTGTTCATCAGTAGAATTGGATTTACGCACAAGTGCTCTCTTATAACGGTATGTAATATAATTACGGGCAACCGTAAATGCATGCTGGTTCATCAGCTGGTTCTCTACCATATCCTGGATTTCCTCCACGCTGGCAGACCGTTTCATGTTTTCACATGCCACTTCCACATTATCGGCAATCTCCTGAATCTGCTCATCGCTGAGTTTTTCATAATCGATTACCGATGCATTCGCTTTCTGTACAGCCGCAACGATCTTATTCGAATCAAAAAATACCTCGACTCCGCTTCTCTTAATAATTTTCATGTTCCATCTTCCTCTCAAAGTCTATCTTTATAAACGATTGTTTACACAAAATATAAGATATAGAGATTACTCCCTATATCTTGTATATTTTCATTAACAAATACAAGACTACACTACATCTTGTGTTATTGTCAACCCACATTTCTACATCATGTGGAGGCTTACTCCATGGAAATGTAGACGTATCTAGGCGTTTATGCAATATGTGAAAAAATTCCGCGCCATTTTTGTAATAATTTTTACAGTCTGCTGTCCGTGCGCAGCACATCAATGAATTTGCCGGCTTCTGCCCATGCCTTCTTTGATTCCGGAATATTCAGATATGCCATCTGGAACACATGAAACATCCCTTCATAAACAGACAGGCGCACTTTTACCCCCTGCTCCCTTGCCTTTGCCGCTACCGAAACCGAATCACTCAGAAGCATCTCAATCGATCCAACCTGTATGAGCATTGGCGGAAATCCCCGGAAATCCCCAAACAGCGGAGAAATATACGGGTCCATCCGGTCATGTTCCCCCGGATAATCATTCTGGTAAATCAGACTCTCCTTCGTATTTCCAAACAGTGGATCTTTCTCATAATTGGTCTCATAAGACTCCCCGCTGGCCGTCAGATCCGTCCACGGAGACATGGCTATGATTCCTCCCGGTACCGGCATATTATGATCCCGCAAATACATACAGAGTGCCATCGCCAGTCCACCGCCTGCCGAATCTCCGGCAAGGATAATCTGTTCTCCATAATATCCCTTGGAAAGCAGCCAGCGGTATGATGCCAATGCATCTTCAAGTGCTGCCGGATATGGATTCTCCGGGGCCACACGATAATCCGGAGTAAGCACATTGCATCCATGGCTCAGCTCGTTATATAATCCTGCAAACACATAATACGCATTGCGCACAGCTCCCGTATAACCACCGCCGTGTAACTGCAGAATCACGTAATCCGTGTTTGGATTTTCCTTTAACGACAAAAGTTTCATCGTAAAATGATCCATATTGATTCCTGTCAGGTTAAACATTGCCGGTGGAATCCATGGCGGCTCTATCATCCGCTTGCGCAGCTCTCCGCTCTTTATTTTTTTTCCGATTTTCAAATCATTGGTAAAATGTGACAGCATTTCTGCCACCACACGTCCTTTTACACTCGCTTCGCTTTCTATCATATATGAAATCTCCGTTTCAGTTCGGTTCGTGCACGCTGATCACCAAGAATCAGTGTTCCAAGGAATAAAAATACCGATACCCCGAGGGATCCCCATGCCAGATATGGAAAATGAATGATTCTCATCTGCAGTAATACCACCGGTACAATGCTCAGCAATATCGTCAGCAGTTCCGACATCATATAACTCTGCCAGTTTCTCCGGTTTACCAGAATCAGGATAAACAACGCCAGATCAATGGCAATGATTCCCCCCGGAAACACATAGTCTAACGACCAGCGCCGGTATCCGGTCAGATAATCAATTCCAAGAAGCATTACAATGGCAAGAAGTACCAGACAGACGGTTTTGGCCAGATATCCGGATTTTCCCAGAATCGCCATGCGAAGCACCACATTTCCATATAAAAGAATGATACCAATTACAAGGCTCCATGCCACTTCCCTGTCCACCTGAAAATTGATGGCAATCAGCAGACACTCCGCCACAATGGAGATAAACAGTACCAGATTCTCCACAAACCGGAATTTACGCGCCGTTGCAATGGCATCCGGATACCGGCTCTCTCCCGGTATCCCGTCCGACTCCAGCACATGTTTACAGAGCGGACAGCGGTCCGTATCGTCCAATATGACAACATTACATTTTTTGCATTTATTCATAATATACTCCGTTCGTCTCAATCTCCACATCCACACCATCCGCCGCAATCTTGCGGAAAAATGCCTTCTGTACCAGAGCCTCGGAAAAGATGGAACTGAATGTAAATACCAGCGTATCCTGGTAAGAACAGATCGTTCCTTTCAGATACTGCCCTTTTGACATGGCTATAAAAGCCGAAAAACCTTCTATATAGGGCTGGTAAATATCTTTGATCTTGATATTACCGATGTTTGTGATCGTTGTCGTATTTGCCACTGCGGATTTTTCATATACGATACGCATGGCAATATTTTTCAAAAATAACGGCACCGGACGCATAAGCAGGTTCCTCTGATTGGATACACTGTAAGAAAACAGATCCTCTAAATGTTCCTTATTGATCTGGGAGTGCAGGCTGCTTTGTATGCATGCAAGTACTTCCTCAAACGTATAGGACTCTTTCTGTGGACGGAATTCTGCAGATACCATAACAAAAAAGTTTTTTGTCGTATCCGAATCAAAATACGGCCGCAGATTGACCGGCACTGCGATTCGGATCGGTTTTCCTCCCGGCATCCCGTGTAACAGTTCTTTATACACACTCCATACAAAGACTGCAACAAAATATTCATTCAAAGATGCATGATAGCCATGTGCTACCTTTTTCAGCTGTGAGACCGGCATCCGCCCATGCATGACACCAAATTCTCCGGCCGGAAGTTTATCTTCTTTGATCAGATATGCTTTTTCTTTATTAAATCCGCTTGGCTTGCTGCTGCGGTAATTGCGGACAAAGCTGTCCTCCCTGCTGAGAGAGGTATCTCCGCTCAGTTTGTTTCCTTCTTTTTCCGCCAGTTCCGGATGCACCAGACGCAGATACTGATACGTCAGCTCCCGGAGGAAATTAATGCCTCCCATGCCATCGGTCAGTACATGAAACACTTCCAGATTGATTCTTGACTTATAATAGGTCACACGGAACAGATAATTGCGGTTTTTGTTCTGCCGGATAAACCGGCATGGAAACATCGCCTCTTCCGTGACTTTCGGCGCCTTTTTTCCGTTCTCTTCAAAATAATACCAGAATACGCCTGTGCGCATCCGAAGATTAAACCCATCGAATTTCGGCAGAATCATGTCCAGCGCCTGCTGCAGAAATTCCACCTGAACCTCTTCTTTTAAGGTCACACTGATCCGGTACACGTTTGTCATACTCTCCCCCGCAATGGACGGGAAAAGATGTGCTGTATTATCAAGCTTATCCCAGCGCACCTGACGCGGAATCGTCTTGGTTTTTTTCTTGTCTTTCATTGATTAATTACTTCCTTGGTTATTTCAAAAACATGCCGAATCCTGCCACACTGAGCACCATCATAATAATTCCTGCAAGCAGAACCCCGAGCATGACGGCGATAATTGTTGATTTAAAATCCATGTCCAGAATACTGGCCGCCAGTGTTCCTGTCCATGCACCGGTTCCCGGAAGCGGAATTCCTACAAACAGGAGCAGTGCGATAAACAGCCCCCGGCCTGCTTTTTCCTGTAATTTCTTTCCGCCCTTTTCTCCCTTCTCCAGACACCAGGAAAAAAACTTTCCAATCACCGGTTTATCCGCTCCCCATACCAGAACTTTCCGTGCAAACAGATAAATCACCGGCACCGGCAGCATATTTCCGATAATTGCCACAATATAAGAAGAAAGTACCGGCAGCTGCAGTCCCTGCGAAATAATAATGGAACCGCGCAGTTCCACCAGTGGTACCATGGAAACAAAAAATACCCACAAGTATTTTGTCAACATAAAAAATCCTCGCTTTATTTATTTAAATATTTTTTCAGAAAATCGATCAGTTTATGCATCTGCTCATCCGTACCGATTGTGATACGCAGATATTCGTTGATCCGTGCCGGCTTGCCAAAATGCCGCACATAAATATCATTTTTCTTCAGTGCTTCAAACAGTTCCACACCGGAAACATCCGGATGCATGGCAAAAATAAAGTTGCTTTTGGAATCACCAAATACGAACCCGAGTGCCCGAAGCTGCTCTTTGGTCCACTCTCTTGTCTTTATGATTTTCTCTGTCGTCTGCTCAAAATATGCCCGGTCACGGATAGATGCCGTTCCCAAAGCAATGGTGATACGATCCATCGTGTATGAATTGAAGGAATACTTCACATCATTTAAATATTTAATCAGTGTCGGATTACTGATGGCAAAGCCAATCCTCGACCCCGCCAGAGAACGTGACTTGGAAAATGTCTGTACCACAATTACATTATCATATTTATCAATCAGAGGCAGTGCACTCTCTCCTCCAAAGTCAATATATGCCTCATCCACGATCACAATCACATCCGGATTTGCCTGAATGATCTCCTCGATGGCAGATACCGGAAGAAGTTCCCCGGTCGGCGCATTCGGATTTGGGAATACGATTCCACCATTTTCACATTTATAATCTGCCGGATTCAGGCGGAATGCATCATCCAGCGGAATCTGTGTATACGGAATGCGAAGCATTTCTGCCCACACGTCATAAAATGAATAGGTAATATCCGGAAACAGAATCGGCTTCTTTGAATTAAAGAAGGTCATAAACAGCATTGCAAGCACATCATCCGATCCGACACCGACAAAGACCTGTGAAGGGGCTACCTGATAGAATTGTGCAATCCCATCCACCAGATCTGTCACAACCGGATCCGGATACAGCCGCAGATCATCCGTATGAAAATGTGCCAGTGCTTCCTTTACCCCCGGTGCCGGCGGATATGGATTTTCATTGGTATTTAACTTGATGATCTGTGATTTCTTTGGCTGCTCTCCCGGCGTATAGGGAACAACCTTACGTATATTTTTTTCCAAGTTTTTCAACTTTAATCTCCTTTATATGTACAATATTACAGTCACCTACCACTCTACCGCATTCTTCCTCAAATGTAAAGGATTGAAGCGGCAAAAAAAACGCAAAAAAAATGAAATTTCAGCATTTTTTCCTCTTGTAGTTTTACACAATCGTGATAAAATATCCTAGCATTTGCAGTTTTGTTTAAAATATAAAAGGAGTAAATCATTATGGCAAGAAGTACAACAAAAGAATTGACCAGCGGTTCCCCTATGAAACTGATTCTCGGTTTCGCCGTACCGCTTCTGTTCGGTATGCTGTTTCAACAGTTTTACAGTCTCATGGACACCATCATCGTCGGCCGCTATCTCGGCGTGACGGCACTTGCTGCAGTTGGGGCAACCGGAAGTATCAATTTTCTGATCATAGGATTCTGTCAGGGAATCTGCAACGGTTTCGGTCTGCCGGTTGCCCAGCGGTTCGGTGCGCGCGACTATGACGGCGTTCGCAAATATGTCGGTAATTCCGCCATTCTGTCGGTTCTCATCGGCGGTGTTCTCACGGCACTGACCGTCATTTTCTGTCGGCAGATTCTGGTGCTGATGCAGACACCCTCCGATATTATCGACCTGTCCTACAATTATATTGTTGTTATTTTTGCCGGCATACCAGCCACCATCCTTTATAATATACTCTCCTCCTACCTGCGTTCTCTGGGGGACTCCATCACGCCGGTCATTTTTCTGATCGTTGCGGCTGTCTTAAATATCGGACTGGATCTGTTCTTTATCATCTGTCTGCACTGGGGAGTTTTTGGTGCCGCATTTGCTACCGTTTTATCGCAGGCGGTTTCCGGTGTGCTGTGTCTTTTCGTGATCATCCGGAAATTTGACATTCTGCACCTGAAGCGCTCCGACTGGGTACTGGATGCTTCCTATGTAAGAAATCTTCTGATTATGGGACTTCCTATGGGTCTGCAGTATTCCATTACCGCCATCGGAAGCGTCATTCTGCAGACTGCTGTCAACACCTTAGGTTCAGGCGCCGTGGCAGCCATGACGGCCGGCAGCCGTATTTCGATGTTTATGGTGTGCCCGTTTGACGCACTCGGTTCTACCATGGCAACTTACGGTGGACAGAACGTTGGCGCCGGAAAATATGATCGTCTGGCAAGCGGTATGAAATCCGCCATCATTCTTGCCGCAGTATACTCCGCAGCAATCCTTGTTGTCATCATTTTCCTTGCACGTCCACTGATCTATCTGTTTATAGCTCCTTCGGACAGTGCCAATATCACACAGGTTGTCGCACAGGCCAGACAATTTCTGATCACCAACACCTGCTTTTATATGCTTCTGTCGCTGGTCAATATTGTTCGTTTTCTTATCCAGGGAATGGGCTTTTCCGGCTTTGCTGTATTTGCCGGTGTATTTGAGATGATTGCCCGCGCATTGATCGGTCTGATCTTTGTACCGATCTTCGGATTTACGGCTGCATGTTTTGCCAGTCCGCTGGCATGGCTGTTTGCGGATTGTTTCCTGCTTCCGGCATTCTTCCACTGTCGGAAGAAGCTTATGCGGAGGGTTTGCCAATAAATAACAAGTATAAATATAAATTTTCTCGATACGACGGGATCTATTGATAAAAAAATAATGATTAGGGTGACACATTTTCTTATTTTCAATGCCTGAAATAAAGGAATGTCACCTGTAAGAGAAAAATTGCTTCTTCAGATACCGATTTTTTGAAAAAATGGTACCTGAAGAAGCAATTTTTGTTCCATAGAGACTTTGTGGTATCTAAATGTTACATTTTAAGTGTATAGATACCATAACGGTATCTTTTATGCAAATTTTCTTTGTATAGATACCAGCACATTTTCCAAATTATCTTTTCTCCAACCAACAGGAAGAAGGCGTATATTTCTTTCGGAAGAACAAATTTGCAACTTGCTCTGGCACTCACTGAATAAAGATAATTGCATAAAATGAAAACCCTTACACAAAGAACCTGAAATCAATGCCAGAGCTGCTTTGCAAATTTTTCTGTAGAAAGAGAATATACGCTTTCTTCCGTCACATTGAGAAAACTTATATCTGCCAGAGAACGCAATTAAACAGCCGCAATAAAACGTTCGAATGCCTTACGTCCCTCCGGTGTACATTTATACACGCCGGCATCCTGCAATACTTCATTAAAGACCAGACCGATTTCCTCATGCAGAATATCCATCACATTGTCTTTTGTGATCTTATCATACTTCGGAAGGAAACCTTCTGCCCATTCTGCATGGGAAGCAAGTGTTTCTGTTGCACGTAAGTCTGTACCATTTACCAGTGCATCGGCAAGCTCTGCCATCTCATCTTTCAGGCGGGCAGGCAGTACCGCAAGTCCCATAACCTCGATGAGACCGATGTTCTCTTTTTTGATATGATGCAGTTTTGCATGTGGATGATAGACACCCAGAGGATGCTCCCCGGTCGTGATGTTGTTGCGCAGTACCAGATCCAGTTCAAAATCATCTCCACGTCTGCGTGCAATCGGTGTGATCGTATTGTGTGGCTCTCCGTCTGTCTCGGCATAGATGAATGCATCCTCATCGGTATAGCCTCTCCAGGTTAAGAGAATCTTGTCTGCCAGTTCAATCAGACGCTCCTTGTCCGGTCCGCTGATACGGATGACAGACATCGGCCATTTCACGATTCCTGCTTTCACATCGGAAAATCCCTCAAACTGAAGTTCTTTTTCAATCGGTGCTTTTGCCATGGCAAATGTATAATGTCCACCCTGGAAATGATCATGACTTAAGATGGAACCTCCAACGATCGGCAGGTCTGCATTGGAACCTACAAAATAATGTGGAAACTGTGTCACAAAATCCAGAAGTTTTCCAAACGTTGCACGCTCGATTTTCATTGGCGTATGCTTGGAATTGAACACGATGCAGTGCTCATTGTAATATACATATGGAGAATACTGGAAAAACCAGTCACTGTTGTTAATCGTCAGTGGAATGATGCGGTGGTTCTGGCGTGCCGGATGGTTGACACGTCCTGCATATCCCTCATTTTCCTTACAGAGCTGGCACTTCGGATACGCGCTCTGCTTTGCATTTTTTGCTGCCGCAATGGCTTTTGGATCTTTCTCCGGTTTGGACAGATTGATGGTGATATCCAGTGTTCCAAACTCGGTGTCGGTTGTCCACTTGCGGTCTTTTTTAATACGCTGTCTTCTGATATAATTGCTGTCACAGCTTAATTTGTAAAAATAATCCGTTGCGGCAAGCGGTGAGGTATGCTCATACAGATCACGGAACGTCTTGCGGACACTGCTTGGTTCCGGTACCAGACATCCCATAATTTTTGTATCAAACAAATCTTTGTATACAATACTGTTTTCTGCCATGAGACCATTCTCATATGCATAATCCATCATTTCTGCAAGGATTCCCTCAAGTTTTCCTTCTGCCTCTTCCTGTGTCCATGCCGGAAGATTTTCCACCTTTTCAAATACCGCATCCTCGATTTCGTCTACCTGAAAAAGCTCCAGCAGGCGGTTAATGGTATATACTTTGTCCTCCGGATCTACCAGTCCGGTGCTCAGACCATATTTTACTAACTCTAAAATGTTCTCCTGAATCATCTCGTACTCCTTTTTATAAAGCCTGTCGGCAAATGCGGTTCCAATCAGTTCCGCACACATTTACCCTATGTAATACGTTCTTAAATCAGACGGCTTGGGCCATCTCCGATGGAAACCACATAAAATTCCGGTGTCTTTCCGACTTTTTCCTCATATGCCTTTGTCAGCTTCTCCTTGAATTCGTCCACGGATGCATCCTTTACGATACTGACCGTGCATCCACCGAATCCGCCTCCGGTGATACGGGAACCGATCACACCAGGAATCTTCCATGCTTCATCCACAAGTACATCCACTTCCGGACAGGAGGTCTCATAATCGTCACGCAGGGAAACATGGGAAGCATTCATAAGTTTTCCGAATGTTTCAATATCGTTTTCCTTCAGAGCCCTGACTGCTGCGATTGTACGCTGATTCTCGTAAACCGCATGTTTTCCTCTCTTTCTGGCAACTTCATCCTTAATGGCTCCCTTGTACTGCTCAAACTGCTCATCCGTCAGATCTCCAAGCGTTTTGATATCCACAACGGTCTGCAGATCCTTCAGTGCCTGTGCACTCTCATTTCTGCGGTCATTGTATGCGGAAGTAACCAGGCTGTGTTTTACCATACTGTTGGTGACGACAATTTTTGCCCCGTCAAGTACGATTGGTGCATATTCAAAAGAAAGATCCGAAGTATCAAGGAAAATTGCATTGTCCTTTTTACCCATGGCAGATGCAAACTGATCCATAATTCCACAGTTGCAGCCATTGTAATTGTTCTCGGAATACTGTCCGATCAGAGCCAGATCCTGATTGGTCACATCAAAACCATACAGATCCTTTAACATATATCCGGTAACCACTTCTAAGGATGCGGAAGAAGAAAGTCCGGAACCGTTTGGAATATTTCCGAATAATGCAATATCCAGACCGGTTTCCAGTTTCATGCCACGTCCTTCAAATGCCCACATAACACCCATCGGATAGTTGGTCCACAATCCATCCGGATCCGGAGTAAATGCATCCAGAGAACTTTCGATCACACCCAGCTCATCGAAGTTCATGGAATAAAAACACAGTTTCCGGTCGGTTCTCTTTCTTGCTGCCATGTAGGTTCCAATAGTAAGTGCACATGGAAATACGTGTCCGCCATTGTAATCGGTATGCTCACCGATCAGATTCACACGTCCCGGTGCAAAATATACTCTGATGTCCCCCTCATCGCCAAAGATCTCTTTAAACTTTGCTAATACATCATTCTGAATCATTGTTCTCTCCCTTTCTGCATGTTCATCCGCTGCTTGGTGCAACGGTTCGTTTTCTTGATAATTCCATTATACATAAAGGGGAATTCTTTGCAATATGCTTTGCGCAACTTGCAACATTCCCCTTCCTTCATGCAACATTTTTACATATCTTATTTTCTAAAATCACGAATCACTTCCAGTGCCGGAAGGACATTTCCATCGTAGTCAAACAATGCCTGATTTGCCCACTCATTGCCACATGGTCCCGGATCATTCATATACTTTAAGGATGCCGGCGTTGCCCAGCCGCTTCCGTGTACCGGAATCCATGCAGGCTCCCACCAGAAAAATCCCAGACCTTTGTTGTCACGCACATGTGCCACGCGGTTTAAGAAGTCCTTCGTAAAATCTGCCTGTCCCTGTACCGTCATCGGATACTCGATCTTTGCCACAAGTTCCGGCTTTGTCGCATATCCCTTTCGCTCACTGTCCTTTAGTTTCTCATACTGCTTGTAATCTTCCATGGTATATCCCATAGAAACCTCTGCCACGATCAGTTCCTTCCCGTAACGGGCTGCCATATCGTTCATGTTGTCTTCAAGCATCTGCAGGGTGCCATGCCAGAACGGGTAATAGGAAAGTCCGATATAATCAAAATCTTCCCCACGCTCCATATAATGATCGAACCAGTCGCGGTACATCTCATTGTTTCCACCGTTGTCGAGATGAATCATCAGCGGGATCTCCGGCTTAACGGCACGGCATGCCCGGATACCGGAACTGATAAATCTTGCAATATTGTCATAATTCGGCTTTAATCCCTCCGGCCAGAGCAGTCCGTTGGTCACTTCGTTGCCCACCTGGATCATTGTCACATTGACACCGGCTTCCAGTACTTTGCGCAGAGAATCCTCGGTAAACTCATAAACTGCCTGTTCCAGCTGGTCCGCATCAAAATCTTTCCATGCCTTTGGCTTAATCTGTTTTCCCGGATCTGCCCAGAAATCACTGTAATGAAAATTTAATAATATGCCGAATCCCGCATCAGATACTTTCTTTCCGATGGCAATTGTCTCTGCCAGATCATTGCATCCGGCACCGTACGGTTCACCGGTTTCGGAATACGGGTCATTCCACAGACGCAGACGGATTGTGTCCACATCATAATCTCTCATGATGTCTAAAATATCCCGCTCTTTTCCATGGTCATAATATTTTGCCCCACAGCGCTCTAACTCAAGCAATGTGGAAAGGTCCATTCCTTTAATAAATCTGCTCATCTTTTCTCCTTTTCTTCGAAAACGTTTACCATCCCTTTAATGCGTTAATATGAAAGTTCTGTAATTTCCGCTCATACCGCTGTGGATTGATCTTCCACTGGTATGGCGACGTATTAAAAAATTTTTTAAAATTCCGGTTAAAGGTGGAAGTTGTGGAAAATCCTGCCTTTCTGGCAACCTCATCCATCGAATCATTGCCATGCTTCATCTGTTCACACGCGTATTGTACACGCACCAGATTCACATAATCCATCGGCAGCATATGCACATATTCTTCAAACACTTTCCGGAAAGATGTCTCACTCATCCCCCAGACCTGCGCAAGGGTGCACACTTTTACCTCTTCCTGATAATGGTCATTGACAAACGTGAGTGCATCTGCGATCTGCCGCATTGTTCCGCTTCCTGCCGCCTCAAGTCTCGTCTGTGTCTGTACTTCATTCAGACGAAACATCTCATACACCAGCGCATGCAGATAACTTGTGATCACCTGACGATAATACGGACTCTGCTTTTTTTCTTCCCGGATGATGGCGTTGACGATCTCTGCAATCTCCGGATACTCGCTTCCATGCAGCAAATGTGCCGATCTGCGTACCAGTTCAATGGCCTCATTTTTTTGTGCGATCCGGTCGCCATACAGTTCCTCCATGACATGGTTGACATCCACATATAAAAATTCCCAGGAATTCCGAACCATTCCATTACTGATCGTTGTATGTGGAATATTCGGAGGAATCAGAGTGACAGAATTTGTCCGGTAGGTATACGTGTGTTCATTTATAATAAGCTCCCCTTCGCCTTTTCTGCAAATTCCAATCTCCATAAGGTTATGGAAATGCAGATAAAAATTGTCATGTCCATATACCCGGTTCCACTCCTCTCCCAACAAAGCAAGTACCGGTTCTCCCTGTGGAATTTCATAAAAACGCAGTTCCACGGTTTCTTTTTGTTTTCGTCCCATAGGCATATTATACTCCCTGAAAGTTATACCCTGATATTAAAAACGTGCGGCAGCTGCCGCACGTTCTTTTTAGTCGAAATCAAACTTGTCGAATCTCTTATGCATTGCCCCATAACGGAATCGAACCATCTCATTTTTCGCTAAAACGTCTTCCTCCGTACCTCTGTACTGGCAGCGGATACAACTGTAAATCTTTGTATCTTTATTGTAGAACATATCGATGTCGAGGTCTCTCATAAAGCAGGACGGACATCTGTAATTTAATTTGCCTTTTCCAAGTTGAGCCATGTTGCAAATACCTCCTTGTCTGTAATAGTCTTCTTATATCCAAGTTTAAACATTGGTGAGAATGCATATCCTTCCTCAATGTATCCTTCTGCGTCTGTAGAAGAAGCAGTCAGGGAAACTTTGGTGTCGATTGGAGGCACTACAGCGCTGACTGCGGTTGCTCCTGCCAGGACTTCACTGCGGCACTTGTATGCATAGTGAATGGTCTTTTCATCTGCACCTTCGCATTTTAATACGACAGATGTCATATCTTCCGGATACTCTGTGGTTCCGTAGCATGCTACCATGTACTCATCAATGGTAACCTCTGCATCCGGATCACTCATCTCGAGAATATTTCTTTCGATCTTGATCTTAGAAGAACCTTCCTCAAAATATTCCTTTGTCTGTAATTTTACTGTCAGTCCGTTAAACTCGATGGTTACCGGGTCCAGTGTCAGGATTCTGGTATTGCCTTCCTGTGAGAAATGTGCATGTGTCGGGCAGAGGCACAGATCTACTTCCTCACCCTTGTAGCAGAGCTTTGCACTTCTGACTGTTCCTTCTCCTGCGTAATGTGTAAAGTATCCGGCACGGTACTTCTCCTGAATCAGGAATGGATAAGAAGCATCCTGTACATGAGGTGTTCCGATACCAACCGGCCAGTTTAATTTTGCAACATATGGACGAAGGTCAACAATCGCACCACCCTGATCCATATTAACACAGGCTCTCATAAACGGATCGCAGTACCAGAACAGCTGCTTGTCAGATCCGTATAAAATATCTCTCCAAAGGGCACATTCCGGCTCTGTATAACGTTTCTCGTCGGTAATGCCTTTCTTCTTTCTGTAGTGATCTGCGAACTCGGACATGGTCATATCTACCAGCTTGCCCTCTTTCTTCAAATCTCCGTAATACTTACATCCGTCACTGTATGACTTTAACAGCAGATCATATGGAGCCTCCCAGCGGCCCATCTTGTTCATCCAGCCTGGTCCGACGAACATCATGTTGTAAGCATATCCATTGTTGTATTTTTCCAGATCACGATACTGATCGATCAGGTTATACAGATACGGATACTCCCAGGTCTTTGTATCATAAATCATACCGCGAAGCACGTTCTGTGGATGTGTACCGAAGTTTGATCCGTTTCCGTCATAACATGCAATCAGGTCACGGGAAAGGTGTGGGATAGCTACGATTCCACTGTCCTCTGCCTGATTTGCTGCCGGCGCATGTGTATTCTGCTTGGATGGAATCCATGGTGCCCATGGGCCGCCATCGAAAAGTGTATACCAGGAGTTGTTACAGGTATGATATGCTTTCGGGCCTTCCTCCCAGCAGGTAGCTACCGCACACTTCACAGACGGGTAAGCTTCCTTCACATAATTGATCAGTTCTGCGTCCATATAGTAGGAACCGGTTGACTCCGGGTAAAAGCCGAAACGATCATGGAATTTCTCGAACACATCATTAACGATTGCCTTCTTGTCTTCCATGGAAAACATCCAAATACAGAAATCTTTTGTCTTATATTTCTCACGGAACTCTTCGCAAGGCAGTCCCAAAAGGGAAAGTGCGATTTCGTCTCCATAGACTTCATGATCATGTTTTGCGATCTCAACCGCTTCATCGTTAAACAAAGAAGCATATGTCATCTGAATGGTAACTTTCAGGCCATTCTCATGTGCCAGTCTCTGCTGTGTCTTGAAAATATCGAGAGACTCTGTAAGTAAAGCCTTATCTCCGATATCCTCTTCCTTTCCCTGTCCGGTCACGGTTGCAGAATACTCTGGAACCATCTCCGGGCGATGGATGATGTTTACAATAAATTTGTCCATCTCGTTCTCCCTCCGCTAGATGTATTTTATTTCTGGACTGCGCTTTTGCGCAATCGGTTGTTCTATGATTCTAGTATAACAAGAGAGTCCCACAGTGTCAATGTACAATTTTGATATATTTCGCTTTCTTTTTTGCACACTTTTCACAATTCCAAGCATATTCTTTTTCATTTGCGCAATCGGTTGTTTCGTGTAATTTTCAATATTTTTCGTATTTTTTAGTATATTTTTCATGCATATAGAACCCACATTTTGCGCAAATTCATTTATTTTTCATCATCCAAACACAAAAACAGCCATTTGGATATTTCCAAATGGCTGTTTTTGTGTTTGGATTTTAGAGTTTATGATCCTACGAACAGATTCCGCATGTCCGTATCCTGTCCCTTTGAAATTAGTGATGGAATAAACGGATTCCAGTAAAGCTCATAACCATACCGTATTTATTACATGTCTCGATCACATTGTCATCACGTACCGATCCGCCCGGCTCTGCCACATACTTTACGCCGCTTTTGTGTGCGCGCTCAATATTGTCGCCAAATGGGAAGAATGCATCCGATCCCAGTGCCACATCGGTATTTTTATCCAGCCATGCACGCTTCTCTTCTGCGGTAAATACCGCCGGTTTTACCTTAAAAATCTTCTCCCATGCACCATCTGCAAGGACATCCATATAATCCTCACCCATGTACAGATCAATGGCATTGTCACGGTCCGCACGCTTGATACCGTCAACAAACTGCAGTCCTAAAACCTGTGGAGACTGGCGCAGCCACCAGTTATCTGCCTTCGAACCAGCCAGACGGGTACAATGGATACGGGACTGCTGTCCTGCTCCGATACCGATTGCCTGTCCGCCCTTGACATAACATACAGAGTTAGACTGTGTATACTTTAAAGTGATCATGGAAATTGCCAGATCAATCTTTGCCTGCTCTGGCAGTTCTTTGTTTTCTGTCACGATGTTGTCAAAGAAATCATCTCCGATATGAAGTTCATTTCTTCCCTGCTCGAATGTGATACCAAATACATCCTTATGCTCGATCGGAGCCGGCTCGTATGCCGGATCAATCTCGATTACACAGTAATTGCCCTTCTTTTTCTGCTTTAAAATTTCCAAGGCTTCCTCCGTATATCCCGGAGCAATCACACCATCGGAAACCTCGCGCTTGATGACCTTTGCTGTTGCTGCATCACAGATGTCTGACAGGGAAATAAAATCTCCGAATGAAGACATACGGTCTGCACCTCTGGCACGGATATAAGCATTTGCAAGCGGTGTAAACTCAATATCCATATCATCGACCCAGTAAATTTTCTTTTCCACGTCAGACAGCGGAAGTCCTACCGCTGCACCAGCCGGGGAAACATGTTTGAAAGAAGTTGCTGCCGGAAGTCCGGTTGCCTTCTTTAATTCCTTTACCAGCTGCCATCCATTAAAAGCATCCAGAAAATTGATATATCCGGCTCTTCCGCAGAGCACCTTAATCGGCAGTTCTTTGCCATCTGCCATATAGATTCTGGCCGGTTTCTGATTTGGGTTACATCCGTATTTTAATTCATATTCCTGCATGATTTTCTCCTTTTTCAACAATCCGCTCTTATTTATTTTTATTTATTCTTGTTTACAATTCTTGACTCATAGTTTCCGGTCTCAATGTCAATAAAACGTACAAACAGGGAAACTTTATTATCCTCATTTAAATTCTCCCATACCATTTTCGTAAACGTATCGATATCTCCATCAATATCAACCCAGGTTGGTTCACCCTCGAAACTTGGCAGTGGATTTCCGTCTCCCATATAAGTATGGATAAAATGTCCCTCTCCGGCAACCGGGTTGCTGTATGCAAACGTGTAACGGTTGCATGCATCCGGATTTCCGTTGTTGCTCTTTAAGATAGACATCGCATAATTGAACTCCCCCTTATCAATGTGCATGATACCGGAAATACGTGGAGTATAATTTGGTGCGTCCGGCTCAAATTCTCTGGTGCGCAGCGCCTGCTCAAATGTCTGCTGCTTATCCATCAGCTCATAAATCGTATCGGTCTGATCTCCGTTTGTCACAATCGTCTTGTTGCCAAGTACTCGAACCGGTGCGTAAATGATCAGGCTCGGATCTTCCAGCTTTGACGGATCAAATGCCTGTGTACGGATACCTTCGCCATCCTCTACAAATACACGATTACGGCTGTTTGCGCTTCTTCCCATAATAAAATAAGCAGTTACCGCCTTCTTTCCATCCTTAGAACGTCCGATCACAATACCACGTCCCGGATATGTTGTTGCGCCTAATTCTTTACTGAGTGCTACCTTCTGCATTTGTTTCTCCTTTCGCAAATACGCCTAAAATAAATAAAAACCGACACATCCGGGAACCCACATTTCAATCAAATACATATTTCATGTATTTCCCTGCAATGTGCGGTGCCCAGACGGTCGGCCCCTGCGGTGCTTCTCTGAAGCATCGCCTTATCTGCGGTACATCTGTGATGTATCGCCCTATCTGCGGTGCAATCTTTGGATCTGTCACCTTTATATCTCTTGTTATACTCCACGTGGTTCTTCCACTTATCCGTCAGTCATATAACTAAATTTATTTAAGCATGGAAAGTTCCTCTTGTCAAGGGATCTTCTGTTATTTCATCGTTACTATTCACTCACATGTTACTGTTCACAGGTTACCCTGCGAACAGTAACTTCGCAGCCCCATATAAAGTTTTGCTTCGCAAAAGGGGCTGCTCACACCCACATCACGTTCATACGCACCTGAACAGCATGGTGTTCAGGTGCTGGGTGAACAGTAACCTCACATTCAGCTGCATGCCCGTGCATATTCCTGTAATTTTTCTTTTGCAGTCTGCGACAAATGTGTCGGAATCTCTATCTGCACCTGGGCATATTCATCTCCGTGAACTGCCGGATTATTCATAGCTGCTACGCCCTTTCCTTTCAATCGGATTTTTGCCCCAGACTGTGTACCCGGTTTAATCTTACAGACAACATCTCCATACAACGTATGGATCTTTATCTCTCCTCCGAGCACAGCTGTTGTATACGGAATTTTCACCGTCGTATAAACATCCTGGCCTTTTCGCTCGTAACCAGATTTTTCTCCGACTTTGACTTTGATCAGCAGATCTCCGTCCTTTCCATTGTACCCTTTCTGTCCTTTCCCTTTCAGACGCACAGACTGCCCGTTTGCAATGCCTGCCGGAATATGCACTTCAAAGTTCTGGCTCTTTCCGTCACTGGAAGAAAGCGTAAACCTTTTATCACAGCCAAATACCGCTTCTTCAAAGCTGATCGGTACTTCCGTCTCGATATTTTGCCCTCTTTCCTCATGTACTCCGCCAAAACCACTGCCAAATTCTCCGGTACTTCCAAATCCGCTTCTTCCGCCAAAACCTCCGGTTCCGTGGAATCCACCTTTTTTTCCAAACAATTTGTCAAGAATATCATCCATATCGGAAGAACCATCAAAATGGAACTCCTGATATCCGTTGCCCGGTTCTCCGGAAGAATACGACTGATAAAATCCTCCATTTCCAAATGGATTCCCGTACTGTGCCTGTTTCATCTTCTCCGGATCAAAACCTGCCTCCAGCGAAATCGGACCGTACTCATCATACAATTTCCGCTTCTTCGGATCTCCCAACACTTCGTAAGCTTCCGTTACTTCCTGAAAAATTTTTTCCGCATTTGGATTTCCTTTATTCATATCCGGATGATATTTTTTGGCAAGTTTTCGATATGCCTTTTTAATCGTTGCTTCGTCTGCATTTTTATCTATTCCCAAAACTTCGTAAAAATCTCTTTTTGCTGCCATAATTATCACCTCACCAATCACAAAAACAGGAACTGCTTTCTAAAATGCACTTCCTGTCATTCCATCTCAGTCAGAGCATTTTCCACTAAGACGTACTTATATCTTTGCTTCAGTTTTGTTATAGCATTGTTTTTAGCACTCGTCAAGCATGTCTGCTAACAATTTTCTTAATTTTTTCTAAATTGGTGATTCACGGCATGGTCTGAGGCTTTTGATTTTTGCAAGAGGAACGGAACACGCAGCAAAACAACGACTTATATACCATAGATTTTTAAATCAACACGTCCATCGGCAACTGCAATTCCATCCGCCTGCAATAGCCTTGCCTGCGCACCTTCTCCACCAAACGCAAATTCTCCAGCTAATTCTCCCTTTGCGTTCACCACACGATAACAGGGAATCTTCTCCGGATCCGGATTTTTATGCAATGCATTTCCCACGGCGCGTGCCATCTTTTTATTTCCGGCCATCTCCGCAACCTGTCCATATGTTGCCACTTTTCCGCGCGGAATTTTTTTAACCGCTTCATAAATCCGTCTGGTCGGACTGTCCGTAACCAGATCATAGCTTTCCGCAATCATACGCTGGATTTCCTGCTCCGGAACGGTACCATCCAGAATAATGGTATTCCAATGATCTTTATTCTGATGCCATCCCGGAATGACAGATGCGTAGGTACTTCTCCAGAAATCACGCCACTGCGGATCCGCTTTCACATTTAAATTAATGTATCCTTCCCTCTCATAGGTCCATAAAAACGCCTTTTTGCTTCCTTCTACCCTCACAAGCTGCCAGTTATTATCATGAAACGGTGCCTCCTGATAGGTTTTCGGAAAAGACAATGCATATGCCAGCGCCTCTTCCCTTGTTTTCATACACTCCTCCTTACGGTTTTTCCGTCATATATCATATATTTTCTGTATATCTGCATGTCGGAAATCCCATACATCCCCAAAACTCTCCGAACCTTCCGTTCCTTTTTTTCAGTGGCTGCCCACACACCGGACAATTTTTTATTTCAATATTCCGCCCGGTAGTACCATCCAGCTCCTTTGCCAGCTTTTCAAAAATCTGCTGGTTCATTCGGCAATCGTTTAATGCACGGTGAGCCCCGGCTGTGGAAATCCCGTAATATTGTGCCAGATCCCCCAGACGATGATGCGAAAGTTCCGGCAGACAGAGCCGTGCCAATTTCAGTGTGTCAATGTAATCGTTGGTTAGTGTCTGACCGAAATACCGTTCACAATCACGATACAAAAATTTCATATCAAAACGATTGATATTATGTCCTGCCAGCACATCATCTCCGATAAAAGCAAGAAATTGCTGCAATACGGAATCAAACATTGGTGCAAACGCCACCATATCATCCGTGATATGATTTACTGCACTTGCCGCGCTGGGAATCGGTCTGCCCGGATTCACAAGCTGACTGAACTCTTCTGTAACCACGCCGTTTTTTACTTTGACAGCCGAAATTTCAACAACCTCGTCATATTTACTCGAAGTACCGGTTGTCTCAAGATCATAGAGTACATAATCCGGCACATACTGATTAATCATTTTACCTTTTGTATTTCCTAACATCTTTTGTTCCTTTGCCTTTTTAGGATTGTTTCAGGAAAAAACGCAGACTTCCAATTCGAAGTACCGCTCCCTGGGAAGCCGCACTGTTTTCAAAGTTTCTTGCAATTGTTTCCTTTTCCACGCTTAATGTCTTTACAATGTAAAATTCCTTCTTTGCCGCCGTCGGTGCATTGTGCATAAATTGCATCACTTCCTGCAGGTTTCCAGATCCGGCATAATCCTCGCCGAGCACCGTATGGGCATCCTTTTCCTGAAACACATGCGGAATGACCGAATCAATCGCTTTATCGTAATCCGCATTTCCCACATCGATCCGGATGCGCGCCAGACAGCTTCCGTCCCCCGGCTGTTCCACCTGATAATCCAAAAGCTGCAACTGCCCCCACTTCTGATTCACTGCCTCCTGCCATTTTGGAAGGAACTGACCTTTCTGCGCATTCAAAACACTGACAATCATGGAAATTTTTTGTTTATTTGGAAGCTTCATAAGCATACCCAGTCCCGGAATCTTCGGAAGCTTTACCTGATCAATATTTAATTCTGTAATATCTGCTACCAGTCGAAACATTTCTTCTCCTTCATCTTTGGTTATTTTCTATGTTATCATGCTATCACTTTTTTCGTAATTTTTCCACTAAAATAACACTCACAATATTATGCTATAATTTCATTTGGCACCGCCAAACCGGATTCACCAGAAAAGTCAGATCAATACCGTTTTGATGATGATATACAGGTATGTATTTATGATAATCTTGTAATCAATATCACGGAATTGTTAAAATAAAAAGGTGCTTATTTAAGCACCTTTTTTAGTGGACTAGACGGGAGTCGAACCCGTGTCCAAAAACCAATTCCCTGTCCTTCTACGAGTGTAGTTTATTCTTTGACATTCCCTCCGCCACACGAAAACAAACATCCTTGTGGTTTTAGTAGCTTCATGATACGCCCACAGGTGCAAAGCTTAGCCTGCGTCGTTTCTCACAGAGTCGAAGCCTGGATCCTAAAGTGTGAGTGCCCTAGGTCAGACTGCTGCCATTAGGCAGCGTATGCTAAATTATCTTCAGCGTTTAATTTTAATTGTGGAATTTAACGTATCCCGTACGACTCGCTTCTCCAGCTGCATGATCCCTGTCGAAACCATTACTAGCCCTTGCAATGTTTTTTGCGAAGCAAAAAATATTGCCTCGCATCAAGATTTTGCGTAGCGAAAGCTTGACTGCGCTCCTCTTTCCTCGGGGAGCAAAAATATAACTCTTGCCTCCCGCCTTTTTTGCGAAACACCTATCCAAGATTCCGCACTTTGAAATCCCGTTCGGCTTCCCGCCGCTGGTCTTTTTTGGCAATGTCCTGACGCTTATCGTAAAGCTTCTTTCCTTTTGCCAGAGCAACCTGCACTTTTACAAGACTTCCTTTGAAGTATACTTCCACTGGAACAATCGTGTATCCTTTCTGCGCGATCTTACCGACCATCTTCTGAATCTCTTTCTTGTGCATCAGAAGCTTGCGCGGCCGGAGCGGATCTTTGTTGAAAATATTTCCCTTCTCATATGGGCTGATATGCATACCATAGAGGATCACCTCCCCATTTTCAATATGGATAAAGGATTCCTTGATGCTGCACTTGCCCATGCGCATGGACTTTACTTCGGTTCCAGCAAGAGCGATACCGGCTTCAAAAGTCTCTTCGAGAAAATAATCGTGATAGACTTTTTTATTGTTGGCTATTAACTTCTTCGGTTGTTTCGCCATCCCGGCTCCCTCCTTTTTGTTCTGTAAACTCAGTGTATATGATTTTCCTGCAAAATGCAATAAACTGCTGCTTTTATTTTGAAAATTTTAAGAATTCCATCAATTTTCGTCAGAATCTGCAAGTGTAAAATCAATCGTCCGCATGATCCGGTCACAGTTATCCACCGTCACACGCACCTGCTGCCCCAGTTTAAACCTGCGGTTCGTTGCTCCTCCCACCAGTTCATAAGTTTCTTCATAATACTGATAAAAATCATCGGTGAGGGAAGTCACACGCACCAGACCCTCCACAGTATTTTCCAGCTCCACGAAAAATCCGTACTCTGCGACTCCGGAAATAACACCGGCAAAGGTTTCTCCGATATGGTTTTCCATATACTGCACTTTTTTCAGCTTAATTGTCTCCCGCTCGGCCTCATCTGCACGCCGTTCCATCTCACTGGCATGCTTTGCAACCTCCGGCAGTATCTGCGTATAGTGGCCAATGCGCTTTTCGCCCAGACGTCCCCGCAGACTGTCCTTGATAATCCGGTGGATCTGCAGATCCGGATACCGGCGGATCGGTGAAGTAAAATGGCAGTAACAATCCGCTGCCAGACCAAAATGCCCAGTATTTTCCACCGTATAGCGTGCCTGCTTCATCGAGCGAAGGGTCAGACGGCTGATCAGCGGTTCCTCCGAAGTTCCGTCGATTTTTTCCAGCAGCTTCTGCAGTTCTTTCGGATGCACCTCATCACTTCCTATGTGGAGAGAGTACCCGAAATTATTGATAAACGTGGATAGTTTCTGTATTTTTTCCGAATCTGGCTGTTCATGCGTACGATAGACAAACGGAAGTTCTCTCCAGTAATATTCGGCTGCCACCGTCTCGTTTGCAGCAAGCATAAAATCCTCGATCAGTTTCGTTGCCACATTGCGGTCATACGGACGGATATCTACCGGATTTCCATTTTTATCCAGAATCACCTTTGTTTCTGGAAAATCAAAGTCGATGGAACCACGCTTCATACGTTTTTTACGAAGAATTGCTGCCAGTTCTGCCATCTTTTCAAACATCGGAACCAGTGGCTCATATTCCGCCATCACCTCCGGATCATGGTCTGCCAGAATTTTTTTCACATTGGTATACGTCATACGCCGGTCCACGCAGATAACGGACTCTGTGATTGTGTGATCGATAATTTCGCCCTTAGGATTGACCGTCATGATGCAACTGAGTGCCAGCCTCTCTTCCCCCTGGTTGAGGGAACAGATTCCGTTTGACAGGGCATGCGGCAGCATCGGAATCACCCGGTCCACCAGATATACAGAAGTTCCTCTCTTCAACGCTTCCGTGTCAAGAGCACTGTGCTCCTGCACATAATTGGACACATCCGCAATATGCACACCCAGAATATAATTTTCATGGTCCATGGTAAGTGACACCGCATCATCCAGATCCTTGGCATCTTCGCCATCGATGGTCACCATCTGCCAGTCGCGCAGATCCATGCGTCCTGCCATATCCGCTTCCGATACCGGCTTTGCCACATGCTCTACCTGCGTCATGACCTTCGGATCAAATTCCACCGGAAGCCCGTAAGCGCGCACAATAGAAAGGATATCCACCCCCGGATCATTGATATGCCCGAGAATCTCCACCACTTTTCCTTCCGGATTCTTTCCCTTTTTCCCATACTGTGTGATTTCAACAACGACTTTATGACCGTTTACAGCTCCTTTCGAACGCTCCAGCGGAATAAAAATATCCGACCCGAACTTTGGATTATCCGGCACTGCAAATCCAAAATTTTTATTCAGCTGATACGTGCATACCACCTGCTTCATGCCCCTCTCAAGCACATGCAGCACCTTTCCCTCCTTGCGGCGTCCGGTCACTGCAGGTGATACGGAAATCTCTACCGTATCCATATGCATCGCACCATTGGTCTCGGATTCCGGAATAAAGATATCTTCCTTTTCCCCCTCCACGCTGACAAATCCGAATCCTTTCGGATGTGCCTGGAACGTGCCTGTGATCTTTTTCTCTTCGGATTTGCTGAACTTTCCTCTCTTTGAACAGACAATGCGCCCTTCTGTCATCAGTTCATTTAATATCTGTTCCAGCTGTGGGCGCTGATCCTTCTTCACTCCGAGGACGATCGCCAGTTCCTTGATTTTCATCGGAACATACATATCATCACACATAAAGTCATATATCATTTTTTTCCGCTGTTCATACTTTGCGTCCATACCCAGATCTTCTCCTTATATAATGAAAAAAGCTGCCGATGTAATCGACAGCTTCCGGTTTCTACCAGATTCCCAAATTCAGAACCATTGCAATGACAAGGAACAGAATCACAAAAATTCTTGTAAGCTTTACAAGCATTCCTTCCATGGAACGTCCCTTATTTTTGCCCCAGTAAGTATCTGCTGCTCCGGCGATCGCGCCAAGACCTGCAGATTTCCCCTCCTGCATTAAGATAATCACTGTAATTACAATACTCAGTATAATAAATACAATAGTTAAAATCGTATTTAAAACGGTCACGATTTCCACCTCCTAATTCTAAACTCACGACTAACTAATTATATCATAAAAGAAAAGTCTTTTCAACATTTTTTTATATTTCACAATTTTCCTTTTCATTTCCACTTTATAATATAACACAGATAATATAGAACTTACTGTATCATTAGGAGTATACCATGAAATCCTGTCAAATGTACAGATTTATTCCGATTATATTACTGTGTGTCTGTCTGTTCACTGGTGGATGTTCCCAAAGTACGTGAACTTCACCGCCGATTCCCTCCCTGTGGCCAAGGCCGAAGAACTTGCAGACGGTGCTTCCAGCGATCTGGACATCATCAGCAGTGTATATAATTATATCATTACACATTTTACCTATGATTATTCCATAGCTTCCAGTGTAACAAGCGGATATCTTCCCGATACCGATGAGGTTTTCACCGCTGAGAAAGGAATCTGTTTTGATTACGCTGCAGTCATGACCTTTCTGATGATCGCCGTGATTCTGGTTCTGATGCAAAAGTCGTACCTGTTTTTTCCAAAGTTTATGCCGAACTCGGAAGCGAGCTGACCGGGACCGCACGGACGCTTCTGCACATCAGTACCATTCTCAATCATTATATGCTTGGATTTATCATTGCCTTTCTGGTATTGCTTATCCTCTGTATGATTTTATATCACACCGATCTCGGGCGCGTATTGTTCCTCGGACAGAAACTTGCCATGACGGTTGCCTCAGGACGCGTTGCAAACTGCCTGTATCTGGTTCTCTCCAGCGGACTCGACAGTAATATCGGTCTTACCCTGGCACGCGAACTTGTCAATAATCCGCATATGCAGGCACTTATCGACAAATGTCACGAGAATATCCGCCACGGGGAATCATTCGACAAAGCACTGCTGCTGTCCGGCATCTTTTCCCAGATGTACGCCAGCTGGATTGCAATCGGTTCCCGGACCGGCGAAATGGAAAGCATTGTTTCCCAGCGGGAGATCAATACCGATACCGCAAGCTATCTGACGGCACTTCGTGCTGCATTGCGCCAGAGTCCGGATGTCATTCTCCTTGGAGAAATGCGTGATTATGAAACCATAAATACCGCTGTCACGGCCGCAGAAACCGGTCATATGATCTTTTCCTCACTCCACACCATCGGTGCGGCCAATACCATTGACCGTATTCTGCCAGAAGCTTCTTCCTTCGGTAAACGGGGAAATGATCCCTGCGTTTGAGATCATGGTGCTCACCCCTGCCATCCGCAATCTGATCCGCGAAGGAAAAGTCCACCAGATCAACGGTATTATCTACACTTCTGCCGCAGAAAATATGATCGCCATGGACAGCAGCATCTTACAGCTTTATAAAGACGGACGGATCGACAAACACACCGCCATCTCGGAAGCGGTCAATCCGGAGATCATGTCCAAACGTCTGAATCTCTTATAATGTTTCACTGATCCGCAGAAGCTGGTTATACTTGGCAGTGCGCTCTCCTCTGCACGGAGCGCCTGTCTTGATCCAGCCGGCATTTACCGCCACCGCGAGATCTGCAATAAAAGAATCTTCCGTTTCTCCGGAACGATGTGAAATAATTGCCTTATAGCCGTTCTTCTGTGCCAGTTCAATCGCATCCATGGCTTCCGTAAGCGTTCCGATCTGATTGACCTTAATCAGCACCGCATTTGCCACCTTAAGATCCATTCCGCACCGGATTCGTTTCACATTCGTGACAAACAGATCATCCCCTACCAGCATCACCTGTTCTTTCATGCGCTTTGTCAATTCCTGCCAGCCTTCCCAGTCGTCTTCATCCAGACCGTCCTCAATGGAAATCAGCGGATATTCCGTGGTAAGTTCTTCATACAGTGAAATCATTTCCTGTGCACTGCGCAGGACTTCTTTTTTTTCGGTGATCTCCTGCGTTTTCACATGTGCTTCGGATGTATAGGCACCTCCCTGCGTGTCCGGACGCCGCAGATTGACATCCACCTCTGCATGTGTCTGCGCTTCTCCCGGAAAATGATACATTCCGTCTTCCTCACTGTACAGCTCGGATGCTGCCGCATCCATGGCAAATGCAACATCGCTGCCCACCTTATATCCGGCTTCCTCCACGGCACGCTGCAGACATGCAAACACTTCTCCCGCACTGGAAAAATCCGGTGCAAATCCGCCTTCATCCCCCACTGCCGTCAGTTTGCCTTCTTTCTGCAAAATTTTTTTCAGAAAATGATAAATTTCCGCACCCATCCGGAGTGCATCTGGAAACGACTCGGCTCCGACCGGTACAATCATAAATTCCTGAAAATCCAGGTAATTCTTTGCGTGAGCTCCGCCATTTATGACATTCATCATCGGCATCGGCCATTTTTTTGCATTCGGTCCTCCCAGATAACGGTACAACGGCATATCCAGTGCTGCCGCTGCGCAGCGCGCACAGGCTAAAGAAACACCAAGTAAAGCATTGGCCCCCAGATTTCCTTTGTTGTCTGTCCCATCCAGTTCCACAAGTTTGCGGTCAATCTGTACCTGTTCCAGCACATTCATTCCCAGCAGTTCCTTGCGGATCTTTGTGTTGATGTGATCCACAACGCGCTGTACTCCAAGCCCAAAATAACGTTCCTGTCCATCCCGCAGCTCAATCGCCTCAAATCTTCCGGTACTGGCTCCGGATGGCACAGATTCCCTGCCCGTAGTCTTCTTTCCCGTTGTCTCTGTCTGCGCGGTCACTTCCACCTCAACCGTAGGATTTCCTCTTGAATCCAGAATTTCCCTTCCATGAATTTCAATAATTTTGATCATCAGACCCATTCCTGTTGTCCTCCTTTTTCATTATTGTGTGAAAAAGAAAGAAATTTATTCAAATCCAAAGAAAAAGAAAGACCTCCCCATGTTATGGGAGGTCTTTCTTAGCATAACCGACCGGTCTGTTTATAGGTTCATTTATACGTTAATTTCTGCAGTAACGCCGAGTTCCTCTTTGTGTGCATCCAGCACTGGACGAACCACATCACGCAGGAATACTTCCACCTGACGCGGTGCACGACCCACATACAGCTCCGGTTTTAAGTTTGCCTCGATCTGTTCTTTTGTCAGACCAAAAGCCGGATCTGCTGCAATCAGATCTACCAGATTGTTATCCTTACCCTCTTCCTTGACGGTCTTTCCTGCCTGCATGGACAGCTGACGGATTTTCTCGTGCAGTTCCTGACGGTTTCCACCCTCTTTTACGGCATCCATCATAATATTTTCGGTTGCCATGAATGGAATCTCTGCCATAAAGTGCTTGTAAATTACCTTCGGATATACCACCAGGCCATCTACAACATTTAAGCACAGATCCAGGATACCATCGATTGCAAGGAATCCTTCCGGAACCGACAGACGCTTGTTGGCAGAATCATCAAGTGTACGTTCAAACCACTGTGTTGCAGAAGTAATGGCCGGATTTAATGCATCTACCATCACATAGCGGGAAAGAGATGCAATACGCTCACTCCGCATCGGATTACGCTTGTATGCCATCGCAGAAGATCCGATCTGGTTCTTTTCAAATGGCTCCTCTACTTCTTTTAAATGCTGCAGAAGACGGATATCGTTAGACATCTTATGCGCACTGGCAGCAATCCCTGCTAAAACATTTAAAACACGGGTATCCACTTTACGGGAATAGGTCTGTCCGGAAACCGGATAGCAGGACTTAAATCCCATTTTCTCTGCGATCATCGGATCAATCTTATCGATCGTCTCCTGATCCCCGTCAAAAAGTTCCAGGAAACTTGCCTGTGTACCGGTCGTTCCTTTCGATCCGAGCAGTTTTAACGTACTCTGTACATACTCCAGATCCTCCAGATCCATCAGAAACTCCTGTGTCCAGAGTGTTGCCCGCTTTCCGACTGTTGTCGGCTGTGCCGGCTGAAAATGCGTAAATGCAAGGGTCGGCTGATCCTTATATTTTTCTGCAAAATTAGACAGTTCAGCAATCACGCTGACCAGTTTTTTATGTACGAGCTTTAATGCCTCATTCATAATAATGATGTCTGTATTATCTCCAACATAGCAGGAAGTAGCCCCCAGATGAATGATACCAGCTGCCTTCGGGCACTGCTGTCCATAAGCATACACATGGCTCATGACATCATGACGCACCAGTTTCTCACGTGCGACTGCTACGTCATAATTAATATCATTGACATGTTCTTTCATCTCATCAATCATATCCTGTGTGATGACCGGCTTTCCATTCTCGGAAAGTCCAAGTTCCATCTCTGTCTCAGCCAGTGCGATCCAGAGTTTTCTCCATGTGGAAAATTTCATATCCTGGGAAAAAATGTACTGCATTTCCTTGCTGGCATAACGCTCGGAAAGAGGGCTTGTATATCTGTCTGTGCTCATGTTCTTCTCCTTTTATTTGATTACATTGGTAACAACTTATCGGCTCATCTTGCGCTCAAGATCAATCTCTTTGTCATAATACTCTCCGCGAATGTCCTGTTTCGGCGGTTCCATCGGGTATTTGCCCGTAAAACAGCCAGTACAGATCGGAAGTCCTTCCGTCATTTCTTTCAGACGGTCGATTCCGAGATAACCAAGGGAATCTGCTCCGATAATCTGGCGGATCTCTTCAATCGTGCGGTTGTAGGCAATCAACTGCTCACGCGCCGGAATATCGGTTCCGAAATAACAAGGCCATAAAAATGGTGGGGAACTGATGCGTACATGCACCTCGGTTGCTCCTGCATCCCTTAACATGCGCACAATACGATCCGATGTCGTACCTCTTACAATCGAATCATCGATCATAATGACACGTTTCCCTGCCACTGCCTCACGCAGCACATTCAGCTTCACCTGTACGCTGGATTCCCTGCTGCTCTGCTTTGGCTTGATAAACGTACGTCCCACATAGCCGTTCTTGACAAAGGCTGTACCATACGGAATCCCGGATGCCAGAGAATAGCCAAGTGCTGCAGCATTTCCGGACTCCGGCACACCTGTCACCAGATCTGCCTCTACCGGCGAATCCTGTGCCAGAAACTTTCCGGCCTTGATCCGGCTTGCATATACACTCACCCCGTCAATATGACTGTCCGGTCTTGCAAAATAGATGTACTCAAAAATACAGCGTGCTTCCTTTTCTTTCGGAAGTGCCATGGTCATATCGGACTCAATACCTTTTTCCGGAGAAATGGTCACAACTTCTCCCGGCAGCACATCACGCACAAATGCTGCACCAATGGTGTCAAGTGCACAGGTTTCCGATGTGATAATATAAGAATTGTCACGCTTTCCGATACAAAGCGGCTTAAAGCCGTATGGGTCACGCGCCCCGATCAATTTACGCGGACTTGCCACAACCAGTGCGTAAGCTCCCTTAAGACGCTGGCACGCACGGCGCACAGCTTCTTCTGCTGACTGGGAATTCAACCGCTCCCTTGCGATATAGTAGGCAATCACCTCAGAATCAATGGTGGTCTGGAAAATTGCTCCCGTATATTCCAGCTCCTTGCGAAGCTGTGGTGCATTGATCAGATTGCCGTTGTGGGCAAGTGCCAATGTACCTTTGACATAATTTAACACGAGTGGCTGGGCATTTTCGCGGGTAGAAGAACCGGCCGTTGAGTAACGTACATGTCCGACTCCGATGTCCCCCTTCATCTGCTCAAGATTTTCCGGTGCGAACACTTCATTTACAAGTCCCATTCCCTTGTAGGAAAGAACCTTGCCCTTAGGACCGCTGGTATCGCTGACTGCAATACCGCAGCTCTCCTGGCCACGGTGCTGCAGGGCAAACAGTCCATAATATATTGTCGATGCTACATCTGCACCGTCAAAATCATACATTCCGAAGACGCCACACTCCTCATGAAGTGTATCCGCATCATAACTGTTATTCTGAATCATTGTGATCTCCTATATCTATCTTGTAAAAGGCTTACCTGTCAGAAGCTCATATGCTTCTTTGTACTTATCAACGGTCTTTGTAACAACTTCTTCCGGAAGAAGGAAATCATTGTCCGGATTTGCCTTGAGCCAGTCTCTGACATACTGCTTGTCGAAAGAAGGCTGTCCCTGTCCCGGCTTGTACCCTTCCAGTGGCCAGAATCTGGAGCTGTCCGGTGTAAGCATCTCATCACCGAGAACGACTTTACCGTTCTCGTCCAGACCGAACTCAAATTTGGTATCTGCAATGATAATTCCTTTGGAAAGTGCATACTCTGCACATTTCTTGTAGAGAGCGATGGTGCAATCCTTGATCTGTGTTGCGTAATCAAGTCCTTTTCCAGGATAAATTTTCTCCAACACATCTACAGACTGCTCGAAGGAAATATTCTCATCATGATCGCCCAGATCTGCCTTGGTACTCGGTGTATAAATCGGCTCCGGAAGCTTATCAGACTCTACCAATCCTTCTGGAAGCTTAATGCCGCACACTGTGCCGTTTTCTTTGTAGCTTGCCCAGCCGCTTCCTGTGATATAGCCACGAACGATACACTCGATTGGAAGCATCTCAAGCTTCTTGCACATCATGCTGTTTCCGTCAAAACGCTCCTGTTGGAAAAATTCCGGCATATCCCTGACATCTACAGAAATCATATGATTCGGAACAACATCCTTTGTAAAATCAAACCAGAACTTTGACATCTGGGTCAGAATTGCGCCCTTGTCCGTAATCCTGTTCTTTAAAATGTTGTCAAATGCGGAAATACGGTCAGTAGCTACAATGATCAGGCTGTCTCCGTTATCATAGACTTCTCTTACTTTTCCTTCTTTGAATGGTTTAAATTCCTTCATTTTCGCTCTCCTTATTCTTTTATTTTTCGATTAACAAACTCTTTCCGGTCATCTCTTTCGGCTGCTCTAATCCCATAATCTGAAGCAGGGTCGGGGCAATATCTGCCAGGCATCCGCCCTCACGCAGTGTATACTTCGGATCCGCATTTACGAGAATAAACGGTACCGGATTGGTTGTATGGGCAGTATGTGGCTCACCTGTTTCGTAGTCAATCATTTTCTCTGCATTTCCGTGATCTGCACAGATAAACAGAACACCATCCATATCCTTCACCGCCTGGACTGCATCTCCTACCAGTCCGTCCACACGCTCGACTGCCTTGATGGCTGCCGGAATCACACCTGTATGTCCGACCATATCCGGGTTTGCAAAGTTGATAACGATCACATCATACTTGTCTGACTTAATAGCCTCAACAAGATCCATACCAACCTCCGGAGCACTCATTTCCGGCTTCAGATCATATGTTGCAACATCCTTCGGGGAATTTACCAGCAGACGTGCCTCATCAACGTTTGGCTCTTCCACTCCGCCATTAAAGAAGAATGTAACATGTGCATACTTCTCTGTCTCGGCCAGACGAAGCTGTGTCTTTCCGCACTTTGCCAGGTACTCACCGAATGTATTTACAATATGCTCTTTTTCAAATGCGATCAGCTTGTTCGGGATCGTCTCATCATAGTCCTTAAAGCAGACAAATGTTGTCTTAATGAACGGACGGTCAAATCCGGTAAACTTGTCATCACAGAATGCACGTGTCATTTCACGGGCACGGTCCGGACGGAAGTTAAAGAAGATCACGGAATCATTCTCTTTTACAACAGAGACCGGTTTTCCATTCTCTGTAATTACGGTAGGAAGTACGAACTCGTCTGTTACATCCTTTGCATAGGAATCTTCCATTGCCTTAACCGCATCTTCTGCCTGTACGCCCTCACCCTTTGTCAGGGAATCATAGGCTTTCTGTACACGATCCCAGTTATTATCACGATCCATTGCATAGTAACGTCCGGATAAAGAAGCGATCTTTCCAACACCGATCTCTTTCATCTTCTTTTCCAGTTCTTCGATAAATTCTTTTCCGGATGCAGGAGGTGTATCACGTCCGTCTAAGAATGCATGAACATATACCTTGCTCAGTCCCTGCTTCTTTGCCATCTCAAGCAGTCCGTAAAGATGTGTAATATGACTGTGCACACCACCATCGGAAAGAAGTCCCCACAAATGCAGGTCCGAATCATTTTTCTTACAATTATCCATGGCTGCAAGCAGTGCCTTATTCTCGAAAAAGTCACCGTCTTCGATTGCCTTGGTAATTCTGGTCAGATCCTGGTAAATAATGCGGCCGGCACCGATATTCATATGTCCAACCTCAGAGTTACCCATCTGTCCGTCCGGAAGTCCTACTGCCAGGCCGGAAGCCTGTCCTTTTACAAAAGGACATTCCTTCATTAATCTATCCATCACCGGGGTATTTGCCAGCGCAATGGCATTTCCCTCTGTACGGTCATTCAGACCATAACCGTCAAGAACCATTAAAACAACAGGTTTTTTGCTCATAATTCATCCTCTCTTTCCATTGTAACAATCCTATACTATTGTACTTCATTATTGTTACACAAACACTTATTATATTACATAATTTGAACGGGATTGCAAGTGTTCACTGCAAATTTCCCACGATATCTATCGATTTTAAATCCAGATCCACATCATCAAAATACTGTCCATAACGCCTTCCGGACGTATAGGCATAAGGAGAAACTCCCGGTTTTTCGACATTTTTATACGGATAAAAGAATCCGTCCTCATCAATTCCCACATGATTGGAGATATCTGCCAGATAATGATAAAATGCTTTTATCTGTTTTTTTTCTGTCAGAATCGAAGTCGTAAGCGAATCCTGTATGCACGGAATCATCCGCAATTTCAGACTGCCGGAATCATCAATCTGAATCTGTGCAATCGTTGTGTAAAGTTTTCCGGTAGAAAACCAGAAATTTCCCACGCTGTATGCCACCGGCACATTTTTTATAAACTCAATGCCCTGCAGACGGTGCGGATGTCCACCAATCACGGCGTCTGCACCAGCTTTTACACAAAGGTCTGCAATCTCTGTCTGATCCTGCCCATAATGGATCTTTCCTTCTGTTCCCCAGTGAACATACGCGATCACATAATCACTGTTCTTCTTCGCACGCTTCAGTTCTTTCTTCCATACCTCTTCCTGCTGGGTCTTTAATACTCCCGGTTTCTCCTTCTGGGCTTTCTGTGTAAAATGATAAAACCTTTCGATTTCCGTTGCAGATACAATCGCAATCTTTCGTCCACCTGTGACCACATAACGCACAGCGCTTGCCTCTGTCAGATTTCTGCCACCACCACTGTACGGAATTCCCGCCGCATGCAATGCATCCAGCGTATCTAAAAATCCCTGCTCACCATAATCAAACACATGATTATTTGCCACAGAGACCATATCTATTCCCAGTGTGCGCAGGAATCCGGCATCTTTGGGATCTGCCCGAAAACAGTATGCTTTGCCAACCTGCCGCTGTCCCCGTGTTGTATAAGCAAACTCATTGTTTGCCATCGTAAAATCTGCCGAAATCAGTTCCTTTTTTACTTCATCGGAAAAATAATCCTCCATGTGATTCTTTGCCGTCTTCCCCGTACACCAATTCTCATCCAGACAGATATCCCCGACAAAATCCAGACGGATGCATGCCGGATCGGATGCTTCTTTCCAGATCACATCCTCATACGAATACGACATATACTGTTGCTGCCTGCAATACATAAGCCACAGAACATGCATACTGTTTCCGGTAAACCGATACCACAGATCCGGGTCCTGATTTCCGTTTTCCAGCTGTGTATACAGACTCTGCAGCACACCGCTCCCATACTTCGTTTCAATCCATCCCATAAAGGCTTCATCCACCGGATATTTCTGAAAAAACTTTCCGGAGGCAGTCCTTAAAATCTGGTTTTCCAGATCCTGTACTTCCGGCTCGGTTTCCTGTGATTTCTCCGTGACCTGGGAGGTTTTTTCCTCATATTCAGTTTGTACTTCCTTAGTCTCTTTCAGCGGCTGTGTATTTTGGATGATGCCATGTGTCAAAGCAAAAATAAACAACAAGAGAACGACACATTCCAGACATTTTTTCTTCATGTGTAAAATTTCAAAGGCTATTCACCTGAAATTCAGATGAATAGCCCTATAACCATACAATATCAGATTCTAGTAGTTTACAATCTTACCGAAATCAGCTTTCAGGGATGCTCCGCCAACCAGACCACCATCGATGTCCGGCTTTGCGAACAGCTCTGCTGCATTTCCTGCATTTACAGATCCGCCGTACTGGATACGAACAGAATCAGCAGTAGCCTGATCATAGATTTCAGCTACACATGCACGGATTGCGCCACAGACTTCCTGTGCCTGATCGGATGTAGCAGTCTTGCCTGTTCCGATTGCCCAGATTGGCTCATAAGCGATTACCATGTTTGCAACGTCTGCTGCTGCAACGCCTGCAAGATCAGATTTGATCTGAAGTCTGATCCAGTCAAGTGTTACACCCATCTCTCTCTGCTCTAAAGTCTCTCCACAGCAAAGGATTGGAGTAAGTCCTGCCTCGATTGCCTTCTTAACCTTCTTATTTAAGAGAACATCATCCTCTTTGAAGTAGTCACGTCTCTCGGAATGTCCGATTACAACGTACTTAACACCAGCGTCTACCAGCATCTCTGCGGAGATCTCACCTGTGTATGCACCCTTCTCTTCGAAGTACATGTTCTCGGCACCAACCTGTACGTTGGTTCCTTTCACAGCCTCTACAACCGGTACGATATCGATTGCAGGTACACAGTAAACAACATCTACGCTGTCAGATACTACTAATGGCTTTAACTCTTCTACTAACTTTACAGCCTGGCTTGGAGTCATGTTCATTTTCCAGTTGCCGGCTACGATTTTCTTTCTTGCCATGATTTTTATTTCTCCTAATCTGTAAATAATTTAACTGTCTTTTATTTATCGTCTGCTGCTACTACGCCTGGCAGTTCCTTACCCTCTAAGAATTCAAGGGAAGCTCCACCACCGGTAGAAATATGGCTCATCTTATCAGCATAACCCATCTGGTTAACAGCTGCAGCGGAATCTCCACCACCGATGATTGTTGTTGCATCGGTCTCTGCAAGAGCCTTAGCTACTGCAAGTGTACCAGCTGCAAGTGTCGGGTTCTCGAATACCCCCATCGGTCCGTTCCATACAACAGTCTTAGCTGTCTTAACAGCATCTGCAAACATCTCTGCGGACTTAGGTCCGATATCGCATCCCTCACGGTCTGCCGGCATAGCTGTGATATCACATACTTCTGTCTCTACAGGTCCGTCGATTGGATCCGGGAAATCCTTGATGGTAACAGCATCTACAGGAAGAAGGATCTTCTTGCCCATCTTCTCAGCCTTAGCCATCATTTCCTTACAGTAATCAAGCTTCTCATCATCGCAGAGAGAAAGTCCGATCTCATATCCCTGAGCCTTGATGAATGTGTAAGCCATACCACCACCGATGATAAGGGTATCACACTTCTCAAGCAGGTTGTTGATAACGTTGAGTTTGTCTGCTACCTTAGCACCACCGAGGATTGCTACGAATGGACGTACCGGATTCTCAACAGCATTTCCTAAGAAGGCGATCTCCTTCTCCATCAGGTAACCAACAACATTCTGTCCACCCTTTGCAGTGATGAACTTTGTAACACCGGCTACAGAAGCGTGTGCTCTGTGGGACGAACCGAATGCATCACATACATAGATGTCTGCAAGATCGGCAAGTTCCTTAGAGAACTGCTCACCGTTCTTTGTCTCCTCAGCGCCACGAAAACGGGTATTCTGAAGTAATACAACTTCTCCCTCTTTCATTTCCTCAACAGCCTTTGTAGCTGCCTCGCCTGTTACGTTGTAATCAGATACGAAGTTTACTTTCTGTCCGAGAAGCTCCTCAAGTCTCTTGGCAACCGGTGCAAGGGACTCTCCTTCGTTTGGTCCGTTCTTTACTTTTCCAAGATGGGAGCAAAGGATTACCTTTCCACCATCGTTTAATAACTTCTTAATTGTAGGAAGAGCAGCTTTGATACGGGTATCATCTGTGATCTCGCCAGCTTTCAGTGGTACATTGAAGTCACATCTTACAAGGACTCTCTTGCCCTTTGCGTTGATATCATCAACTGTTTTCTTATTTAATGCCATGTTTTTATTCTCCGTTCTGCCTTTTTGGCAATTTTAAACCCGAAGAAAAGGAAATGACTTTCCAGCCGGTTGTTTCATACTCCGCAGCTGCATAAAACAGCGGAATCCTTTCCTTTTCTTCTTATTTGTCATAATGAAAAAAGGTCCGGCCCTACAGGCCGGACCCTTTCACATAAACTAAGATAGATTATGCTAACTCAGAGAAGTACTTGATTGTACGAACCATCTGAGATGTGTAGCTGTTCTCGTTATCATACCAAGAAACAACCTGAACCTCATACAGATCATCACCGATTGGGTTAACCATTGTCTGAGTAGCATCGAATAAAGAACCGAATCTCATACCAACGATATCAGAAGATACGATCTCGTCCTCATTGTATCCGAAGGACTCATTAGCTGCTGCCTTCATAGCTGCGTTGATATCTTCCTTAGTAACGCCAGCCTTCTTAACAACTGCTGTAAGAATTGTAGTAGATCCTGTAGGGGTTGGTACACGCTGTGCAGATCCGATTAACTTTCCGTTCAGTTCTGGGATTACAAGACCGATAGCCTTTGCAGCACCTGTGCTGTTTGGAACGATATTAACTGCAGCTGCACGGGATCTTCTTAAATCACCCTTACGCTGTGGTCCATCAAGAGTCATCTGATCACCAGTGTAAGCATGGATTGTTACCATGATACCAGACTGGATTGGAGCGAACTTGTTAAGAGCATCTGCCATTGGAGCTAAGCAGTTTGTTGTACAAGAAGCTGCAGAAATGATTGTGTCAGTTGCCTTTAATGTCTCGTGGTTTGTATTGTAAACGATTGTAGGAAGGTCGTTTCCTGCTGGTGCAGAGATAACTACCTTACGAGCTCCGGCATTGATATGAGCCTGAGCCTTCTCCTTGCTTGTATAGAATCCAGAGCACTCTAATACAACGTCAACCTTTAACTCACCCCATGGGCAATTGTTTGCATCTGGGAAAGCGTAGATCTTGATTTCCTTACCACATACTGTGATAGAATCATCGCTTGCAGAAACTTCATCTGCATGCTCGTACTTACCCTGTGAGCTATCATACTTTAATAAGTGTGCTAACATCTTTGGGCTTGTTAAGTCGTTGATTGCTACTACTTCGTATCCTTCTGCTCCGAACATCTGTCTGAAAGCAAGACGACCGATACGGCCGAATCCGTTGATTGCTACTCTTACTGCCATTCTTAATTCCTCCTAGAATTGTAAATAAATAGTCTCATGGGACTTGCGTCCCAAGCTTCCTTTATTTTACCCAATTATTTCCGAAAGTTCAAGTCTTTTCTCCGTCTTTGTTAATTTTTTCACTAAAGGTATCTATTTCCCCTGAAATATAGTATAATCTTACGAAAAGACTTTTTCCAAAACCAACCACACAGAAAAAAGGAGGCTCTTATGCTTTGGGATACACATATGCACACGCATCACAGCGGAGACAGTGACGCATTGATGCCTGACATGATCCAGGCCGCTGTACGGCAGAACCTGGATGGCATCTGTTTTACTGATCATTTTGATTATGATTACCCGGATGATCCCAATCTGTTTCTTCTGGATTTTGATTCCTATATAAAAGAAGTCCGCAGTTTTCAGGACACCTGCCGTGACCGTCTTTCCATTCGTCTTGGAATCGAAGTCGGTCTGCAGCCCCACATCACGGAAATCAACCGCAAAGCAGTGACCGGACATCCGTTTGATTTTGTCATCGGTTCCTCCCACGTTGTTCACGGAATCGATCCCTATTACCCGAAATACTATGAAGGACGCTCCGAAAAAACTGCTTACCGCGAGTACTTCGAATCCATTCTGGAAAACCTGAACACCTATTCCGACTTCGATGTATACGGTCATCTCGATTATGTTGTCCGCTACGGTCCGGACCGCAACCGTTTCTATACATATGAGGCCTATGCCGATATCATTGATGAGATTCTGCGTAAACTCATTTCCATGGGAAAAGGGATCGAAGTCAACACGGCAGGATTCAAATACGGGCTGGGACATCCAAACCCGACCGAAGCTGTTCTTTTACGCTATCACGAACTCGGGGGAGAGATTCTGACACTCGGAGCCGATGCCCATGCGCCGGAGCACGTTGCATATGCGTTTGACCGTCTTCCTCAGATTCTGCGGCATGCAGGCTTCCGATACTTTACGGTCTTTACCGGCAGGAAGCCGGACTTCCTTCCGCTTCCGGAATAGCGAAAATAAAGGATTAATTCCAAAAATTTCAAAATAGGTATTGCAAAATCCGGATAACACGGTATAATGTAAGTATTGAATGGTGTTATTTAAATATAGCATGCACGTACGCAAATGAGTATGTAGTTCAATTTTATTAAACAATTATCTAATTAACTACTCAGTTACTCAATTTCCTTTAAGTAACTAAGAAGGAGCAGGTTTCCTCGCCTGCTCCTTTCTTTGTTTTTGGGCTTCTGTCCTGATTCTTATATACCTGCTGTCTTTTCGCGGTTGCTCCCCGACCTCTTTTTTATGAAAGTAAGAACGGCAAGCAGAAGCACAAAGCTGATGCCCAGTGCTACCCACCAGATCTGTACCAGTCCTGCAATGATATAGCCAATGATACATACCACAGCAACAACCGCTGCGTACTGCATCTGTGTTGTCACATGGTTGATATGGTTACTCTGCGCACCGGCCGAAGACATAACCGTTGTATCCGAAATCGGTGAAATATGATCTCCGCAGACGGCACCTGCCAGCACTGCGGAAACCGCAATGATCATCATTTCCAGATGATCTGCCCCCGGAAACATGGCGATTGCAATCGGAACAAGAATCGCAAATGTTCCCCAGCTTGTTCCGGTAGAAAACGCAAGGAACACTGCAACAACAAACAAAACAGCCGGAAGGAACAGGCTTGCAGAAGCACTCGTTCCAACGATGGATTCCACAAATGTACCAATCTGCAGAGCATCTCCCATCCCCTTTAAAGTCCAGGCAAATATCAGTATTCCGATCGCCGGGATCATCAGCTTAAAGCCTTCCACAAAACTCTCCATGAATCCTTTAAACGTAACCACCTTTCGCGGAAGATACAAAAACAGCATGACAAAGACCGTGACCATGGTTGCAAAAATCAGGCTGGTCTCCGCATCACATCCTGCAAATGCACTGACCACATCGGTCGCACCACCCAGAAATCCGGTATAGATCATGGCACCAATTGCAGAACCAATCAGAACAATCACCGGAAGAAGCAGATCAATCACTTTTCCGTTGGAAGAAATATCTTCTTTCTTAACCTTTTCAAACTCTTCCCCGCCGCTGGTAAACAGATCTCCTTTTGCAGCATTCTCCTCATGTTTTTTCATGAGTCCGAAATCAAAACCTGCAATAATCACAAAAAATACCATGACAAGCGTCAGAATCGCATAGAGATTGTACGGAATTGTTCGCAGAAACAGCTGAAATCCCGTAATCCCGGCATCTTTCGGAACATACGAATTGACGGCTGCCGCCCAGCTGGAAATCGGCGCAATGATGCAGACCGGCGCAGCGGTCGCATCAATGATATATGCCAGTTTTGCGCGGGATACTTTGTAGCGGTCAGTTACCGGACGCATCACAGATCCGACGGTCAGGCAATTGAAATAATCATCCACAAAAATCAGTATTCCAAGTCCTGTGGTTGCCAGCATTGCGCTCTTCTTGGACTTGATCTTGCTGCCGGCCCATCTTCCATAAGCAGCTGAACCTCCTGATTTAGACATCAGTACAATAATCATTCCAAGCAGCACATCAAAAATCAGAATATTCAGATTCATGCTGTCTTTCATAATCGAAAACAGGGCATTGAATGCATTCCACGGATGAAATCCGGTATATAACAGTGCTCCGACCGCCACTCCGATAAACAGGGAACTGTATACTTCCTTGGTAACAAGTGCCAGTATGATTGCCAGAAGAGGCGGCACCAGTGACCACCATGTTCCGATAAAAATCGATGTATCCATTTTCCAGATTATTCCTCTCTTATGCCTTTATTTTATATAACTATTTTAACTTGAACTGCTGCACCAGATCATTCAGAGAATCAGACTCTGCAGAAAGCTCCTGACTGGTTGCGGAAGATTCCTCTGCGATTGCCGCGTTGCTCTGTACAACCTCGGAAATCTGGTTTACACCGGACTCTGCCTGCTTGATCTGCTCTGCCTGTGTCTCGGAAAGCTGTGCCAGTTCCTGGGATTTCTTTGCCACTTCATTGATTCCCTCTACAAGAGAAATAATCGTCTGGGAAGTCACATCAACTGCCTGATTACCGTTTTCGATTTCCTGAATAGAGTTCATAATCAGCTCACGGGTATTGACTGCAGACTGTGCACTCTCATCCGCAAGTTTTCCGATCTGGGATGCAACTACGGCAAAGCCCTTGCCGGCTTCTCCTGCACGTGCAGCCTCAATGGATGCGTTCAGGGCAAGCAGGTTCGTCTGCTCCGCGATCTCCTCGATCTGTCCGATGATTGTCTCAATCTGCTTGGACATATCGCTGATTCTCTTCATTGCTTCGGTAACTGCATTCATTTCCTTCTGTGTCTTATCTGCTTCCTGTGCATATTTTACAGATAATTCGTAAGAAGCCTGTGCACTCTCATGTGTGTGCTCAACCCCTTCTGTGATATTGGCAAAGGATGCCAGAAGTTCTTCCACTGCACCTGCCTGATCTGTAGATCCCTCTGCCAGTGTCTGTGATCCCTCTGCCAGATTGGTAGAACCTGCAGATACCTGGGAAGCAGCCTCCTCAATCCGGTGCATCGTCTCATTCATATCGGTGTTCATGACATGGATTGCATCATTCATTGCCGCAAACTCACCCATATATTTCTCCGGGATTTTGGATACACCGGTATAATCGTTGTGAGCCATCAGATCCATACGGTGGTTGACATCCTGAATAACGGCGGCCAGATTCTTTGCCATCTCGCGCGCAACAATTACCATCTCGGAAATTTCATCCTCTGATGTCATCTCCGGGAATTCACTGGAGAGATCCCCCTTTGCAAATGTATCAAAACGAGCACCCAGCTGATCCAAAGGATCAACAATATTCTGTGCAAGCACTCTGCCGATCCGGCGGGCTGCAAAAATTGCAAGTGCAATAACCGCAATAATTGCAATAAGTGTGATCAATTCTACCATTGTAAGAATTTTCTCTAACTTATCTCCATGCTCGGTATTTGCATCCATCAGTTTCACCATATTCTGATAAATCTCCTCATAGATCGGTGCCACCTGGTCATATGCCATCTGCTGAGCCTCATGACGCGCATCAATGTCCTGTGTGTTCTTTCCTTTTTCCAGTACTGCATCACAGGTGTCAAAATAATCGTTCAGTTTTTCTGTGATACTATTATAAATTTTCTCCTCATCCGCAGATGAAACCGTATTTTTTACCTCTTTGGTATACTGCTGACAGGATTCCTTCTTCTTCTCATAATTTTCTGCGCAGCTGTTCACAAGGTTTTCATCCTGATATCCGATCGTAGCACGCAGATAACTTCTCGTATCGGAAAACGTAATCATCATCTTGCCGATATCCCCCTGTGAAAAACCGTAATTTTTCAATGCATAATTATAGCGGTTGCTGACAATAATTCCGGAAACGGCTCCCACAACACCGGAAATGCTGACAATCAGGGCCACCATCACAATTGCAGAAGAAATTCGTTCTTTTAATCTCTTCTTATTTAACTTTTCAATCAACTTTTGTATCATATAAGTTTTCTCCTCAAACTGGTTCTCATTTGTTTAGATATTTTTTCAGAATTTCTTCCGTCATCTCAAACGGATAGTTCTTTAACTTGGCAGGATTCTGCAACAGTTTCTGCACATCCTCCTCCCACAGTTCCTCCGGGATCTGTGGTTTGCCCAGCAGCTTGTCCAGATAGGCGATAAATTCAGCCCGGTTCTCAAACCCAAGCAGCTCAAGCACCTCTGCCACCCGCTTCTGATTATTGTAAAAACGCAAAAATCCCGGCAGGAAAAATCCGACTGCCTTTCCATGCGGAATGCCAAGCTCATATGTGACCGGATAACTTAATCCGTGCGGAATACTGGTACCGGTATGTGCAATCGCCATACCTGCCACAACCGATGCATGCATGAATGTTTCGTATCCTTCATCCGGAATCTTAATCTCGGAAGAAAGCAGGTATTCCTTTGCACTGCCCCAGATCCGAAGACCTTCCGCTGAATATATCCGGTTATATGCATTTGCATTTGTATTCAGATATGACTCAATCAGATGTGCCAGCGCATCCACACAGGTGCTGACCATATTCTCATAAGAAGAAGTCTTTAAATATCCGGCATCCACAAATGCCAGATCTGCAAACCATTTGTGTGCGATTGACTGCTTGGTATGTAAGTCGTGCCGTGTCAGAATCGCATAAGGCGTCACTTCCGATCCCGTACCGGATGTGGTCGGGACTGCTGCAACCGGATAGCCCTGCATCGGCTCCGGATGATAAAGACGTTCCTCTGCATGATCGATTGCCGATGGATTCGCTGCCAGAAGCGAAATCGCCTTGGACGCATCCATCGGAGAACCGCCTCCCACAGCCACAAAGAAATCCACCTGTTCTTTTACTGCAATGCCCGCTGCCACAGCCACGGTCTCCACAGAAGGATTCTCTTCGATCTCATCAAAAATCACATAGGTCTGCCCGTTTGCCTGCAATGCCTGTTCAACTGCTGCAAGCGAACCATTGATGCGGCTGGAATGTTTTCCCGTCACAATCATGGCTCTGCTTCCTAATGCTTTTAACTCTGCACCGTTTTCCGAAACACAACCGCTGCCAAAAAATACCTTCGTTGGCATATACAATCTCATGTTTCTTCTCCTTTATGCATTGCACATCTCTGTAACAACTTCATTGATCACCTTTCCGTCTGCCTTTCCTTTCAGCTCCGGCATAATCGT
>ERZ772900.152-NODE-152-length-70974-cov-33.566534_pt1 | contig 70974 bp, 43 predicted proteins | sample MGYA00512124_ERZ772900 | MGnify/ENA primary metagenome ERZ772900 (study PRJEB29015, sample SAMEA2737716) | human gut metagenome | biome: human gut; feature: human-associated habitat; material: faeces | place: China | collected 2012 ... | reverse complement strand
TTAGAATAGACTAATCGATGAAAATGAACGAAAGTTCCAGAGCATAAGATAAAAAACTTATGGATAATAACAATTCGGATTATCAATTAGAAAGATTACATATATATGGAGATGAACATCCTTCCTCTGGATTAAAAAATAAAGTTAAAGGATGGCAATTTAAAAATACAATAGAAATAATAGATCCTGTTACAAAAGAAAAAACAAAAGAACCAATGAAGCCTTTTATGGTAAATCAATTGTCTGTATCTTTTGACAGAGAACGTATTGTATTATCTCCATTTGATATAATTTTACATAAACAATTAGTCGATTATGCAGTAGAAAGAGTATCTCAATCTGGTATACCTATATATAGTTCAAAAAATGAGCATTATGTAGATGCTCTTGGACTAGCACATTTAGGTTTTGTTTTAGAGTTTCCTCAATTATCTTCTTTAATAAAAAAACCTAAATTTACTACCAAAATTAAACATAGTGTAGCGTCTTTAGGGGCTAATAGAGTAAAAAATGCTTTCAAAAGTATTTCACAACCTATTAAAAATCCTTGGAAAAATTATAATACGCATAATAAAAATGATGATGATGATTTACCAGGAGATAAACCTTATTGGACAAAAGCTCCTAAGATAAATAGTAATTCACAACGATATAAGACTGCTAAATGGGGAAATAGAACCGGTATAGGTTTTAAGGGCAGATCGCTTTGGTAGACAAAATTAATAGATACAGGTTACTCTCCCGCCTGTTCTATATAGATTAAACGCTAAAGTTCCCCTCCGCTTTAGCGTTATTTTTTTATAAGGAGATAAAAATGACTGATTTAAATAAAAATAATCTTTTATATGTACCAAAAACAGAATTAGAACGTCATTATGAATCTTCGGGTATTTTTTACGATAAAGCACCTGATTTAATAAAAAATACACCAATTGTAGAAAATAAAACTAATATAATTGATGATTTAAATGAATTAAAATCATTAATAGATTTTTTACCAGATGGTTTAGCATTTATAAAAGATTCTATTGATAAATTAATAGAATTACAAGAATATCATTTTAATAAAGATAATAATAATAACGAAGAAGATAATGATTCTGATACTCCTGATGATACAAATAATGAAACAGATAACGATATTAAAGTTCCAAACATAACTCCGCCAGATGAAATAATAGATAATAGTACTAACGAAGAACAAAATGATATAAATGATGATTCTAATAATAATAATGAAAATAATAATATTAACAATGATAATAATATAGATTTTACTGAGGATTATGAAGTTACAAATAATGAGTTAATAGATTTACCTGACTTTTTTCCAAACAAAACTAATATAGATATTAATTTTGTTGAACCTAAAAGCTTAATTCAAATCGCTCAGGAAGATTATAAAAGAGATACATTGGATTTAAATGAATATTATTTACAAAAATTGCAAATAGTTCTTCAGCAATATTTTCAAAAAATGTTAGCAATCGGACAAGAATGTGGAGTAATGAATATTAAAAACTTAATTAAAGATTTTGACGGAAATGCTGTTAATATAAATGATAAAAATCTACTACATTTAAAAGATCATGTTATTAGATCTCAAATATTAAGAGATCAAAAAACTAGATTATTTAAATTAACACATAATGTAGATAATACATTAAATCATATAAGAAGTTGGCACGCTTCTGAACAAGAAAGAGAACGTTATTATTCAGAAGAATATGGAGATAGTGAAACCTATTTAAATAATTGCTCTAATACTTTATTAGCACAAAGTAGAAAAAGATATGATAATAACTATAAACAATCTTTATATAATATGTTCAAATATCTTGATAGTTCTGTTTTAGTTACTGGAGAAATTCTTTCATTAGTAACTAACGAAGCTCAGGCTAAAGGAAAGATGTTAAAAGAAGGCATAGATATTTTTGTTTCTACAAAAACTAAGAAAATAGAAGAATTAAATAAACAAACAAATAATATAGAAAATGATATGAGTAAACCAGTTGAAACAACTTCTAATAACACTTCTTCTGAATCATCTTCTAATAAATCTTCTAGTGAAACTTCTAGTAATGAACAGCAAAAATATGATGATTTTGCAAAGCTACAAAAAGAACATCCAGAATGGTTTGTTGGAGATACATATGTTGGAGACGATGCTGATGCTAAAAAGAAAGCTGAAGAAGCTCTTAAACAAAATGAAGATACTAAAAAAGAAACTACTAATATAATAAAAGATGTTTTAAATAACATAACATCAAAAGATAATAATAATCTTACTGATTATTTTATAAAATCTATAAAAAATAAAAATAATAGTGAAAACAAAGGTGGCAATTAATGGATTTAACAAAATTAATGTTTTGGAGAAAGAAAAAAAATATTGTTGAAGCTCCTGCCACATCTAATAAAACAAAGACTAGTAGCGGACAACAAATAACAAATGCTAATTTAAAAAATTTTGTTGTTAAAGCTGTTGGATTTTCTGGAGGAGATTCATCTGGTGATTTTGCTTCTCCAGAATATGACTTATCAGAAATAAAAAGTGCTATAGAATCTGATTCATATTTAAATATAGCTTTAAGAAAATATTCTCAATTAATCTTTAAAGCTGGATATAATATAGTATCTGAAAATGATTCAGCAGCAGAGTATATTGAATCACGTTTAAGAATGATGAGTTTTACAACAAATATACCAATAGATGTTTTATTACAACAAATAGCTACAGATTTAGTTTATTACTCTAATGCCTTTTTAGTAAAATCTCGTGTAGACACCAATCAACTTGGTGGAATACAAGCACAAGGTATTTTAGATAAAAAACCTATTGGTGGTTATTTTAGATTAGATCCGTCTACTGTACAAATTAAAGTAGATGCTAATGGGACAGTTCAACAATATCAACAAGAGTCTGGAAGTGATACAACAACATTTAAAAGTACTGATGTAATACATTTTTACAAAAATAAAGGCGGAGGATCCATCTTCGGCACTCCAGATGTAATTGCAGCATTAGAAGATATTAAATTATTACGAAAAATAGAAGGTAACGTATTAGATTTGATATATCGTTTTGCTATACCAATATATCAAATGAAAATTGGTATACCAGAAACTGGAATGATGGCAACAGATAAAGAAATTGATGATGCTAAAACAGAAATCGAAAAAATGCAAAATGATGGTATTATCATAACAAATGAAAGAACTGATTTTAAATCCATTGGTGCAGAAGGAGAAGCAATTGATGTAAGTAGTTATTTATCATATTTTGAAAAACGTGTTTTTTCTGCGTTAAATGTTTCTGAAGCTATGATGGGACGTGGAGGAGCAAAACAAGATGCAGATAGTATGGAAGAACAAGTACATAATACTGTAAAGTTTATTCAAAGAACTATTTCTATTTTTATAGAAAATTTTATGTTTAATGAACTTTTATTAGAAGGTGGATTTAATCCTATTTATAACAAACAAGATATTGTCCATTTCCAATTTAATGAAATTAATTTAGAAACAAAAGTCAAAATGGAAACTCATGCATTAAATCAATTTCAAGGTAATTGCATTTCATTTGCAGAAATGCGACAGCAAATTGGTCTTAGATCAGATAATGTTGATGAAAGCTTATTATATGCCAATATGATTCAACAGAAAAATGCATTGGAGCTTATTCAAGCTAAATTAGGACAAAATACTGCATCATCTGTATCATCAAATACAGGAACTAGTGGACCGGATAAAGAACAAAAAGTTTCTGGAACTGCTAAAAATACAATATCTCCAACCAATCAACATGGCACAAGTTCTGTTAACATAAAAGAATCTTTATCAAAAAAAACAAAAAAAAATATAGAAAAATATAAGAAAAATTTTGCTTCAGTGTATAAAAGATATCATGTAGCACGTAATGAAATATGTGAGCAAGACAATAGCGATATCACAACTATTTTAGCATTAACTAGAGATAGTATATCAAAGGACTTAGCTAATCGAATACAAGCAGAAGCAAGTAATGGTATGTTAAAAGCTTTAAAAGATTCAAATTCAAATATATTTTTAAATAAAAAAATAATTATTAGTGAATTAACTAATAAAATGAATAAAACATTAAACAATATTTTTAAAGATATACATAAAAAAATTAAAAATGAAGCTAAGTCTAATGAAGAAAAAATAGCTATTTTTGATGCAATAGAATACAGAATTCGTTTTCTATCAGAATCAATTGTACTTAAATCATATTGGTATGCTTATGTAAAAGCTTGCCATCAATTACATATAGCTAAAGTATACATAAAGTTTAATTCAGAAAAAGATAGTAAAAATCATAAAACTATTATAGATACTAATAAATTTACTTTAGATGATATACCTCCATATAATGCTTATTGTTCATGTAAAATTTTTCAAGAAAGGAGAGATAGCAAATAAATGGCAATAATTATACGTGAATATGCTGGATATAATAATTTTAATGCTACACGTAATGCTATTGACGTTAATTTTACAGAAGGTTTTTTTAATGAAACAAATGATAGTTTTGCAACCATAGAACCAGATTCTTTAATGGTTGATGTAGAAGGTATACATGCTTATCCTTATGCAACAAGAAATTTTACTAGATATATGCCTAAATGCTTAAAAAATAGTATACCTTCTTGGACAAAACCTTATAGAAAACCAGTAATTAAACATCATAATGAAGAAAATGGTGAAACTATTGGTAGAATTATTAACGTAAAATATAAAGAAAGTAATACATTATCTAATACACCTGCGCTTGTTTTTACTATAAATATACCAAATGAACAAGCAAAAAAAGAAATAAAAAATGGTTTACTTGCTACAACTTCTATTGGTGTTATAGCACATGATGTAAGATGTAGTATTTGCGGAGCACACTTGGAAGATGGAAGTAGCTGTGGACATGAACGTGGACAAGAATATAGCATTAACGGAAAAAAAGAAATTTGTTATTGGGATATGTATTCCATAGAAGCTAAAGAATTAAGTTATGTTATTGTGCCGTCAGATGCATACTCTAAAAATATTAGAGCATATCCTGCTACTTCTACACATAACAATAATAAACCAATATCGGAATCCTTAGACGATAATAAAGTAAATACAAAAGGAGAAACTAATTTGGAAGATACTAAAGTTCTTAAAGAAAAATTACAACAATCTGAAGAATCTATCACTAAATTAAATGAAAAAATTACTGAATTAGAATCAGAAAAAAAATCTTTAAAAGAAAAAATCGTTGAATTAAACAATAATATAGATTCTTTAAAAGAAGAAAAAACACAAGAAATTCAATTAAGAGAAGGTGCAGAATCAGAATTAATTGAAACAAAAAAAGAATTGAGACTTAATATAATAGAAAATTTTCAATACTTACGACAGGCTACAGGTAAAGAAAAAATTAATTTAGATTTATTAGAAAATAGAACAGATGATTCATTGAAAGATTCTATAAAAGATTTAAAAGAAGAATTATCTATTGTAAATAACAAAGCTAAAGAAATGAATGATAATTTACCAAAACCTGGATCTGTTAAAAGTCCAATTAAACATTCAACAAACGTTCAAGAATCACATAAAGAATCTAAAAACAAAAAAGAAATTAATTTTGATGAAAGCTTAGAACAAATTTTAACTGCTATGTTTAATAAGAAAAGATAAGGAGATTATGTAAATAATGGCAATATACCCTAATGATTTTACAACACAAGAAAAATTACAGCCAGGTGCTAGAGGCGAAGTATTTCAGACAAGTTTGCCTGGCTATAGAGATAATGCAGATCGTGTAAATCGTACAAATAATAACCTTAACACTTCTGCTCATGATGTACCTAATATCAAATATCTATTTGATTACAGACTACCTACTTTATTTAAATATGGTTTTGCTTACGGTTTTAACCAGATTGTTATTCCTAAAGGACGTATCGTTGCAGCTGATCCTAATATGGATTTAGTAGATTTTGAATCTCAAAAACAATTTAATACATTAACTCTTGCTAATGGTGGCGTTCCTGTACGTATTCGTGCTATTGGGGATAAATATAATAATCATAGCAACAGTGCTACTGCTATTATAAGTCCAGCTAGTCAAAATCAAACTGTATTAAATATAGGTAAAGAATGGATTCCAGTAAGCGGTTTTAGTAAAACATACAAAGAAACTTGTTATCGTCCATTTAAAATAGATGGAGCTACAAAAGGAGCAAATGCTCAATTAGAAGCTTCAGGATATTCTATTAGTGCTACTACTGGTAAAGTAACTAAATCACAAATCGAAGTAAAAGACGTTCGTCCCGGTAATATTCCTTTAGGTATGCTTCAAAGAAACGAATATACTAGAGATGATGATGCATTTAACGGTATTGCTCCTGGCCCTATTTTAACAGATGCTATGGTAGAGTTCCCTTGGTTTGTTTATAAAGATAAAGCAGAAGAAAATCCTTGGGGCAGTGCATATGGTGCTTTATTTCCAGGTGCATTAGTTAAATCAGACGAAAATGGTCGTATTACAATTTCTCCACTCTCTATTGAAACTGAAGTTGCCGATATGGATATTGCTGAATACGAAATGGAACGTCAACAGGTTATTGGACAAGTTTATTCTGTTAATCATGAAATTGTTCCAGAAGGTGCAGCTAAATGGGCTACTTGGGCACTAGAAGATCGTTTAAATTCTGATGAATTTAATCCTGCTCTTTATGCTAAAACTAATCGTCATGGCGAAGATGCTGTAAATTCTTCTCCATTTAATAGCGAAGGTAAGTACCCTGGATATCCATATGATAAAAATTATTTAAATCATGACTTACATATGCTTGCTTCTATAGGACGTAGAGACAATTATGATCCACGTATGAATCAAGAATTCTTATATGATAATTTAGGTATTCCTGGATTAACAGATGGTCATAATGCCGTAGTCCGTGACGTAGAACCTGCAATTGCTGGTTATATTCACTATGCTGGCGGTAAAGATTATTCTCCTATGTACTTTAGAACATTAGATGTAAATATAGAGCCAAATTCTTTACAAATTGCAATCAGTGACGATTCTTTTGCTAATTGTACAAAAGGAGCAAAAGTAAAAAATGATATATTTAAAGTTACTTACTGCAATGAAGAACAAGGTATTATTATGCTCGAAGTTGCTAACAAAACAGAAGCTGATAATTTGTTAAGAGATAAAGATGGCGGTGTAACTGTCAAATTTAAATATAAAAAACGTGGAATGAGCGGCGTACCTACTTATTTAGATTGGGACGGTATTGCTGGTAGTGTAAAAGTTCTTTTCACAAAATAAAATTTAAAACATAAAAGAAATGAGGAGTTTACATAAATGAATTTTGCAGAAGCGCTAAGTAACGTACAGAATTTACGTAAAGCAATAGAACAACAAGAAAAAGATTTTGAATCTGGTAAAACAGATAAACGACCTTCTGTTAATCAAAAAACACTTGATTTAACAGAAAAAATGATTCGTAATATATACGGAGATTATTCTAAAGGTAGTGCTACTATTAGAGAAGCATTAATGAGTACAGATACTGTTCGTTTAATTCCAAAAGTTATAGAAGGACAGTTAAGAGAAGCAGCAGAACCAGAATATTTAGCTTCTAAATTTATGAATGTTATACATGTTGAAGGTAATAATAGTGCCGTATATGTGGTTCCAGTAGTTGGAGAAATTTTCGCATCTGAAGTTACAGAAGGCGGACGCTACAATGAACAAAACTTAGATTTCAATACTGTAGAAAATGGACAGTTAGAAATTCGAGTAAAAAAATATGGTCTTAAAGTAACTATTTCTGAAGAAGCAATTCAAGATTCTTCTTGGGATATATATGGAATTAATGTACGTAAAATGGGTAGAGCTATGGCTAGATTAAAAGAAGAAAACTGTTTTAACGCTTTTTCTAATCATGGACATATTTTATTCGATAACGACAAAAGAGAACAATTCCCAGAAGCAGGTACAACTGGTAGAGACGCTGATGGCTCTTATAACGATACTTTATCTGTTGAAGATTTCTTAGATTTAGTATTAGCATTAATGGGTAATAATAGAGTTCCAACAGACATAATCATGCATCCATTAACTTGGGTAATTTTTGCTCGTAACTCTATGATTGGTAATGGTTTAACATTTGGTGCATTTGGTGGTAATCAAGTTCATCCATGGGGCGCAACTCAAGGTACACCAGGTTTTGCAGGTTTATCTTCCGAAGAAGGTCCTCAAAAATTAATTATGCGTCCAGATCAGGTTCAAAATAGACTTCCTGTACCTCTCGCTATAAACTTTAGCCCATTCGTTAGATTTGATAAACTTAAAAAACGTTTTGATATGTATTGTATTGATCGTTCTGAAGTTGGTGTCATAGTAGAAAGAGAAGGATTAAGCACTGATGATTGGAATGATCCAGAACGTGATATGCGTATGTTAAAAGTTAAAGAACGTTATGGTGTAGGTATTTTAGACAATGGTAAAGGTATTACAGTAGCTAGAAATATTGCTGTTGCTCCAACTTATCCATTGCCACCAGAATTACGTATTCAGAACTTAGATTAAAAAATAATAATATAATAAAAATAAAATATAGAGTGGATTTAATAGTCCACTCTATATTTTTAAAATAATAATAGAAGGGATTTGTATATTTTGGAACAAATAGCAGTCATTAGATTATCAAAAGGTCAAGTTGGATACTATGATGAATTAAGCAGAATACATCTTACTTTAAATAAACCAGAAGCTATTATTTATGCTGGAACTAACTGTACTCAATTAAGACGTTCTATAAAATCTGGAAGATTAAAATTAATATCTGGATCTTTAGGAAAAGAAGATATTCCTAAAAAATTAAAAAAAGTATCTACCTTTACTAAGGGTAGTATTATAAAAAAATCTGAACCTAAATCTGAATTAGTTACGGCTGAAAAATCTGTCGAACCAACAAAAGCTGAAATAAAAACTGAATCTAAAGTTATTGAGACAACAAATATTGAATCTAAAAAAAATACTAAAACTACAACTAGAACAAAAAAAAATGATAATAAAGATAGTATAAAAAAAATAGAAGAAAAGAAATAAAATGGCTGAATATGAATTTGGAATAATCGGCGTAGAGCCGAGTTTTAAAGAACAAAGTGTTTTTATATATTTTAATTTAGACTTAGATCCTGATACTATTGATCATAAAAATATTTATTTAGTTTATTTAGATAAAAAATTAAACGCTAATAAAGCAGTAAATTATAATTTAATAACTCATGGAGATTTTATACAATTAAAATTAGATGATTGGGCCGTTCCTAATGATGAATATACTTTATTAATACAACCTGGTATTTCATCTATTACAGGAGTAAATTTAGATTCTGCTTTAATTAGAAATTTTTCTTTTAAAACAGATGTTACTTCTAAAATTAAAATATTGTCTCCATCAAATTATCAAAAAATATCTAATAATTTCATATGCAAATGGGAAGAAATAGGAGATACTTTAGAAAACAATTTTTATTTAGAAATAGATAAAAATAATTTATTTAATTTAAATCCTATAAAAACAACTATATCATCTAAGAAAAAATTCTCTACAAAAATAAAAGAAAATGGCCAATATTATTTACGTATAAGATCTATAAAAGGTGATGAATATGGATATTGGTCTGATATAGTTACGTTTTTAATAGATGATAAATCAAATAATGATTCTGACGATAATGATGAAGATAGTTCTGACGATGATATGCTTATTATCGATAATGAAGAAATAAAAATTCTCTCTTTTCCAGATAATGGAATTACACCTTCTAAATCTTTTGATTTTGTATTTGATGAAGATATTGATACTACAGATATGAATATCAAAATAATAAGGAGTGATATATAAAAATGTATGAAAATGTTAGTTATAATACTGATATGATAGATTCTAATATTTTAAGTATTATTCCTTCAAAGATAAAAGATAATTCTATTTATAGAATAAAAATATCTGGAATAAAAACTAAAGATAACAAAAAAATATTTCCTGAAACAACTTTCAATATCTTAACAGCTGTTTCTCCTATGTACTGTACTTTAAAAAGTCTTAAAGCATTAATTAATAAGTTTAATATATCAGATAAAGATCTTCTTACATATATTAAAGACGCTTCTAATTATGCAGATTTTATAGGTGGTTCAGTAGTTTCATCAAGCGATGATGTAGATTTTGCAAAAGAACAATTTACAAAAACTAAAGTAACGTTAGATTGTTTACTACGAGGTATTGTAGATAAATCTTATGAAAACGGTTCTAAATACACATTGGATGTAGCCACATATGAAGAATCATCTAATTTAAATGCATTACAAAAATTAATTGATGATTTAAAAGATGAATTAATTAAATGGCAAGATGCAATAAGAGGATATTATAACGAAGGACGAGCAGCTCCTGTAGTTACTAGAATAGGTATTAAATCTAATACTAATAGTGACGTTAGTCATACAACAGTAGATACAATTCTAAACGATTTTACTCGTACTCCGCCAGAAGGGAGCAATTAATTTATGCAACCTTCTTTTAATAATAATATACAAAAAGTTATTAAAAAATTTTCTTATCCAATATGGATTATATATAGAGATCAAGATATAAAATGTACATGTGTTGATTTTACTACTAATCAACCAAATCCTAAATGTAAAAAATGTTTAGGAACTGGAAGAAAAATTAAAATAAGAAAAATTACCGCATCTAGACAACCATTTAGAGTAAGCATTACAGGACAAGGAGTAGCTACAGAATTTTCTTTATATAGTACATATTATACATTAAATAATATAAAAGCTAATCCTAGAGATATTTTAATAGATAAAAACTCTGTTGATGTAATACAAGACTGTTATGAAGAGAGATGTAATGATAATGAGCCAACATATTATAGATATCTTACAGCTCCTAAAAAAACTAATAAAGATATTTTTTTAAAAATGTTTAATTATATATTAGGTAGTGATAAAAATGTCTAATATACTAAGTGTATTAAATTCTAATTCTTTAGAAATAGCTGTTAATAAACATTCTAATCTTCTTATTATAGGAAAAGCTTCTACTAATTATTGTTATAATACTATAACATATTGCAATGATTATAATAATGTATTAAATAATTATGGAGATAGCGATTTATCTAATGCTTTTAAGATAGCTCAGAATAATGGAGTAGAAGATATATTTTTATTAAACATAAAAAGTAATGATGATTATTTTTTAATAATAGAAACTTTAAAGCAAAATGATTTTACATACATAGCTCCTATAAATACATTATTATCTGATTATTATTATGATAAAAATAATAATAATAAAAAAACATATTATGCTGAATATCTATTAAAAGAAATAAATAATAATGATTCCATTTTTATTTTTACTGATAAGCATGCTAATTTATATGAAGATCAATTAGCATATTTAAAAGATATGAATTTTTTATCTAAAGAAATTACTAATAATGTTGTGTCTAGCAAATGTAAAGAAAATTTAATTTTTGTTGCCAATAATTTAAAAAATTATACTATGTCTAATTTAATACTGGCTATTGCATTATGTACTACAGATATAAGCTTATATCCGACATCTAATTTTGGTCCAGCTTTATTTCTTATAGATAAATATGATGATACATATAATTTTGCTTATTTTAAAAATCATACAGATATAGATACTACTGTTGAAAATTTATTAAATTTTAAAGATGTTTCTATAGAAAAAATCGTTACTGTTCAACGAATTATTAAAATGATAAAAAGAGAAATGGACTTTTCTGAATTTCATGGTCGTCTTTATAATGAATATCAGAGGTTATTGATATATAAAAAGATAGAAAAATATTTATCTAGTTTATTAGATTATGTTATTTATAATTACGATATTATTTCTATAGATCCTTATAAAGATCCTAATAATCCATGTACTATTATTGTAGTTTGCATTTTAGAAGTATGGCCAAAAAATTGTTTAGAAAAATGTAGTATAAAGATAGGAGTAGAAGTTGGATAAAAATATTAATAAACAAGATCAAATTACAGAATTTGAATTAATGTTAAAAAGTAAAGAAGAAAATAATCATATAGTAACAAATAACTCACAAGAGTTTCATCAAAGTACTACATTAAAATCAGACAAAACAGCCACTTTATCTGATTTTATCAATATGTTATGTATGCTCATAAATAAAAGTGAATCCATGAAGAAACTAAAAGCAATATTTCTTCCTGATGAAGGAGCTCGTATTCGTATAGATCAAAAAGAAACTATTGATAATTCATATATATTTTTCGATTTAATAAGTAGAACTCCTTTAAACGAATTAAAACCTAGACATAGAGAAGATATATTAGAGATAACTGATGATATAAATAATAAAAGAGCTGGTTATATTTTTGGACAAAAATATAGTACAATAATACAATTTAATATTTTAGCTTGTGATTATAAGACAGCAAATGCAGTAATTAATAATTTAGAAGACTTACTTTTCAAATATACTGGTTATTTCAAAAAAAATGGCATATCAGAGGTATTGTTTAAAAATCAATATACGGATCAGAACTTAGCATATTATAGACAATCTTTATCTGTAAGAAGCTTAGTATATGAAATAATTACAGAAAAATTATTTGTTCAATTCAAGTCTGAAATTCAAAATATTCACACTAGTTAACAAAAAAATATAAGGAGGAACTATTTTGGGAATTTTTGATAATGAAAAAACACTTCCAGGTGTAATTACACAAATAGAAAGTGATTATACTGGTGGATTTGATTCTAGTCAATTTGGAAGCACCGATTCCGTTTGTATAATTGGAACAGCATTTCAAGGACCTACAAATCAGCTTACACAGATCTTTACTCCAGAACATGCTGCTTATATATTCGGAAAAGTATATGATGCAGAAAAAGACCAAGAAGCTACATTAGTAGCAAATATTCAAGATGCATGGGAACGTGGTTGTCGAACAATTTATGCTGTACGTGTAGGCGGTAAAGAATTATACAAAGACTTTGATCTTTGTATAGATTCTAATTATAAACTCCGTGTATCTAGTATGTTCCCTACGAATATAGGCAAACAATGTTATTTTAAGTATGATAATACAATTGGTATGGAATCTTTAAGATTTTATAAACCAGCTTCTCAAGCAACTATTGCCGAAAAAAAACAAGGCTATGTAACTAGCGCTAGTGCTGTATTAGCTACAGAAATTAAATTAAATCAAGACTATGGATACAATAGAGATTCTAATTTAATAGATGTAATTAAAATGTTCAATTATCATGCTAATAATAATGTTCTTAAATTGTCTATTGTAGACGAAGAAGGTAATGACGTAACTAATTCTAGCGGAGTACGCAAACTTCCTTTAGGTGTTATCTATCCAGGAGTTTATTTTATTGGTAGAGATCATTCTTTATGTCAGAACATTACAGAAAAGAAATTTACTATATCATCTACTGAGTCTGGTACAACAAAACCTTTCACTAAATTTGAAGATCCTTATTATCGCACATTAGTTATTAATACAGATGTAAATCAGCCATTACCTATCTATGCAAAAAATATGTCTGATTTACGTGATATTTTATATGATGTAGATATCACTATGGTTGATGATTGGGATTTCTTAGATAATACAGAAATTCCAGATAGAGCTTTTGCTCTAAATGATATTGATTATGAAGGTGCAGATATATCTGGATTTGATTTATATAAAGCTTTAGGATCTGGTTTTGCTATTACTGCTAAAGCAGAAAAACGAATAGATTCTACAGGTAAAGAACTTACACCTAGAATAAGAGAAACTGCTATGGATGATCCTAATAGAATTGTTTCTATTACAGACGGTGTTTATTCTATGCTACAAGATGCAAATATGAAATATAGAGTTTTATCTTGTGCATCAGCAGATGAAAAAATTGACAGTAAATTACCTAGAGCTATTGACTTTAAAAAAGCAATTCCTCAAGATATGACCGTATTAAATGATTATATCAAAATAACATCTAAAGTAGATTCTGATGATAAGACAGAAGCAAAAACATATACAATACAATTTGTAGCAGTTGATAGTGCAACAGTTGATAATGTTTCTGATATTTATTCAGAAGAAGTTTATCCAGTAATTGGATCTATAGATGATATTAGCGAAATTGAAACTGCTACATTAAATAATGGTACTTTATTAATGTTAGTAGATAAAACAGCTGCAAATGAAAGTACTTTAATAAGAATGAACAATGATTCTACTTATACAATTTTAAATGGAGTATCTTTCGAAGATAAATGTTATATTGTTGATGGAAATTTATATATTGGCGTAAAATGCTCAGATTCAGAACATGGTGAATATGTATCTTTTGCTAAAGTAGAAAATATATCTTCTATTGCTAATAAAAAAGAATATATTTTAGGAGATATGGGAAATCATGTTTTCGTATATAAAATTCTATCTGAAGCAAATTCTGAAGGTGCTATTTTAGAACCACTTGGCGATTTAAAATCTATGTTAAGTGAAGATGAATCTGTAATTGTATATGCTGAAAATTTAAATTTCAATACTAATAAAGTTGTTATTAAATCAACACTATTTAACGATATAACTTTAAATGAATTGATAGAAATCATTAATCAAAACGAAATATTAAATAAATTATTTGAAGCTGAAATCACTAGTGCAGGTTCTGAATTTGTAAATGACTTTATTTTAGATATATTAAAAAATGAAGTTTCTAATGAAGGACAGAAATATACTATGCCAGAAGATCGTAAAATATCTTATGACTATAATATGTATATTTCATATCGTACAACAGATAATTTTGCTAGACAATTTAATCAACATTGTACATATACTGAATTAAAAACTGCTTATACTCATGGCATTATCGGCTGTGAACGTATTACTAATTTAAATTTAAAAGATATTAGTAATAAAGTAAATAAATTATTAGAACTAGACTATGATTTATATGCTAAAAATGGCTTAGGAAGAAATATGTTAGATAGAAATAATTTAGCATATCCTATAGGTAGAAATTTAACTGTTGTATTTGGACAAACTAATGTAGTTATTGGAACAGATAATGATTATAATTTTACTTCTAATTGTGCTGCTTCTTATGCTGGAATGATATCAACATTACCATTAGATCAGAGCTCTACAAATCAACCAATTGCTATATCTGAAATTTCTCCTGTCCTTACTCAGAGCCAATTAGAAGCATTAACTGCTAAAGGTATTGTTACATTTAAACGTAGCTTTACAAAAGGTATTGTAGTTACAGATGGTATTACTATGGCTCCAACAGATTCTGTATTCAGAAGACTTTCTGTTAGCAGAATTATGGGTGCTGTGGAAGAAGCTATTAGACAAGCAGCTGAACCTTATATTGGTAAACAAAATCATTCTGCTAATCGCAATAGCTTACATACTGCAATTACTTCTAAGTTAGATAAATTGCAAGGTACATTAATTGAATCATATAGCTTTACAATGAGCGTTGATCCAACAAAAATGCAATTTGGTAATATAGATATTAATTACTCAATAGTACCTATCTACGAAATTCGTACAGTTAATAATACTATAAAAATTAAATCTAAATAAAAAATAAAAATACATAAGGAGTGGTAAATTTGGCAAAATCTGTTGCTTCAGATTATGCACGTACATATACAACATTTTCTGGTTGTGATATAGTTGCAACATTTGGTAACGTTGTTATAGGTGCACTTCAAGCTATTACATATCATGTACAAAGAGAAAGTTAAAAGAGTTTATTTCATCTAAATATGATGACAAATTGCCTTATTAAATATATAATATTAATTAGGTGATTATAATGTCAAGAAAATATTGGTCTAAAGAAGAAATGTTATTTATAAAAAATCATATTGATATTATGTCAATATCTGATTTTGTAAATTATTTTAATGTACCAAAAAATAAAATCATTGATAAAATTCATAAAATGGGATTAAATAGTAAAAAATCTAGAGGTATTTTATGGACAAAAGAAGAAGATTTGTTACTACGTAAGCATTTTGAATATGCTCCTAAAAATTATATACAAAAGCTATTTCCTAATCGTTCATGGTGCTCTATAGTGCAAAGAGGACATAAAACGTTACTTATTAATAGAAAAGTTAAAGATGTTATTTCTGTAGATTATAATTTTTTCTCTAATCAATGGAACGAAGAAAATGCTTATATTGTTGGTTTTATATTAGCCGATGGACATATCCATTTAGGAACAAACAATTTTTTACAAATAGAGGTACATTATAGAGATAAAGATATTTTGTATAAAATAAAAAGAATTTTATCATACGAAGGTAATCTTATAAAACGAACATCTTCAAATTCTATAAAATTACAAATAAAAAACAAAAAAATTATAGAAGATTTAGTTAAAAAAGGTATACCTTTAAAAAATAAATCATACACAGCAATGTTTCCTAAAGTACCAAGTAATCTTATAAAACATTGTATTAGAGGATTAGTTGATGGAGATGGATATATTTCTCAAGAAAATAAAACTAAGCGAATCAGCTTAGGTTTATGCGGAACTTATGATTTATGTGAAGTAGTAAAAAATTATTTTCCAATAGATTGTTCTCGTATTAAAATAATTAAAGGAACAGGAAAAAGTTTTAGATTCAAAGTTTCTGGAGAAAAAGCTTTAAAAGTTTTATCATGGTTATATGACGATGCAAATATTTATTTAGACCGTAAATACAATAAATATAAAAATATTTTAAACTCTTAATTCTCCGTACTTATAGAAATATAAGTAGGACACAACCTTAAAACCAGTAATTCCTAAAGCTCTACGACTACAATAAAAGATAGATAGAAACTTTTATGAATGTGAAGAAATTCAGAAACAACAGTAGAGATGGTTCATGTCGAGAGACTAAAAACTAAAATAATGGATGTTTGGTCGCCAAGCTTAGAAATAAGAAGGTCAAACGACTATTGCTTGAAATAGCATTAGAGAGCAAGTGCTCTTGAAATGGGTTGCCCTTAACGATATGTTAAATTACATAGGCGAAGGTGAAGAAATAGTCTACTCTCAATTGAAAAATTGAGCGATTTTGATTAAATCGAATATGAATTAACGACTCATATTAAATATAAAGGAAAAAGCCCCTGTTTATACAATGGGTTCAGCAGAACCACGTTCTTTTAGTCGAGGCAAACGTGGTATTGCAGGAACATTAGTATTTACTATTTTTGATAAAGATGCTTTAATAGATGCATTAGCAGATGAAGTTTTAGAGGAAGAAAGTTTTCATAGAATAGGTGGAGATATATCTCAACAGGCTATTTCTATCGATGAATGGGACGAACAAATGACCAAAATGGCAGTAGATGGGAATACGCCTGCATCTACTAATTCTGAAACAATTACAAATAATATAGCTCCAGCTTCTAGACCTGTCTATGATGATGAAATTCCTCCATTTGATATTACTATTAGTTTTGCTAACGAATATGGACAAAAAGCTTCTCTTGTTCTATATGGTGTTGAAATCTTAAATGAAGGTTCTGGTTTTAGTATTGATAATGTAACAAGTGAAAAAGCTTGTACATTTGTTGCTCGTAGAGTTAAATATCTTGCACCAGTAGATGTTTCAGGTACTCCACAATCTATTGGAGCTGATGCTGTATCTACATCAACATCTAATTCTACATCAAGCACTAATACTAAAAATAGTAATGTAACTAGTGCTGGAACTAGCTATTCTAATGGTTCAATAGTTTAATAAAAATAAATAAAGTAGTAATAAAAAGTTGAGGGAATTAAAACCTTCAACTTTTTATTTTTATAGGAGGAAAATATGGCAGAACAAAAAACTAGTATTAACAGAAGTGTTGCTTCTGCTTATTCAAATAAATATATAAGTTTTTCTGGACATGATATGGTATGCGTATTTGAAATACCAATAACTGGAAAAACAATAAGTAAAGTAGTTGGTTCATTACAAACAGTTACATATAGCGTGCATCAGGAAAAAACTCCTGTAAGATGTATAGGTGATATGAATGCTAAAGGATATGTATTTGGACCAAGAACTATTGCTGGAACATTAATTTTTACAGTTTTTAACAAGCATTGGGCACAAGATATGATGGAAGAATATTTAGACGCATATAAAATAAATGCACATTTTTTAGTAGATGAATTACCTCCCATTAATATCACTATTAGCTTTGCTAATGAATATGGTAACAAAGCACGTTTAGCTTTATATGGAGTAACTTTTGTTAATGAAGGACAAGTAATGTCTATTAATGATTTATATACAGAGAATACTTTTCAATTTTTTGCTACAGATATAGATTATTTATCAAATGTAGCATCTAGTACATCTGGCAAACCGAATCATAGTAATAGTGATTTACCGGACGTACCAAATTCAAATGATTCTTCAAGTTCTTCAACAACCGAGAATAATACTTCTACTGATGACGCAGATAATGATAATAATAAAAAACCTTATTTTTATGATATAAGAAATACAGTAACTGAATACATACAATTTACTTCAAAAATTCCAGAAGCTAAGGCAAATGAATTATTAACAAAATTATTTTTAAATAGAACAAATTATATTGATGAAGTTAATAAATTATATTCAAATAAAAAAATTACCGAGGCAGAAAAACAAACTCAATTAAATAAAATTAATTCAGATTATCGTTTAATTAAAAATATTATAAATAATAATACTAAAAAAGAAGGAGATACAACAAATTGAATAATTTTAATGCTAATATATGTTTTTTAGAACAATATACAAACTCTTTAAGTTTATATATAAATTCATATATGCAAGGTCATTCTATTTTAAGATATCGTGTAAAAGATAATGATAAATATACTTTTATTCCTATAAAATCTCCACTAGTTACTATATCCAATTTAGACCAAGAAAATTATTATTTATTTTCTACAGCTAAAGCTCTTGATTCATTTAATGAAGATGAATATCAAATTTATTTTTTATTCGAAAATATTAATGATACTGTAGATAAAATATTAAACAATATTTCTTTTATAAAAAGTTATGATATATTAGAAGATATAAGAACTTTTTTGTATAAAGAATTAAGTATAGATCCTAAACAACAAATTTCTTATTTAATATATAAATATTTTATAGAAATAAAAGATATACAACCTAATGAAATAGATACAATCTATAATATATTAATGACGGTACAAAAATACGATAATAATAAAAACATCTTTTGGAATAAAAATATAAGTGAAAATTTTTCTATTGATTATCATGGTTCTGGAGCGTTAAATACTAATGGATTAATTTCTAAAATAGTTATAAAAGATTATTTTGGTAATTTTATTAAAACAATTTACACAGAAGGACATTATTATATTGATTTGTCAATAAATAAAGCAGGTTATTATTATATTTATGTTTATGAAAATAATAATTTAATTAATAAATTAACTTTTATACAATTTAATGACAATATTAAAGCTAAAATATGGAAAAATAAAATTAATAATAATGAATATATTTCTTTACTTAATGAACAGTACAACATTACATATTTTGAAGATATTATATTGACAGAACAAGAAAAGCAGTACTTTATAGAAGAAATGTCTAAAAATCCAACATATCCACTAGTTATTAGACCAGAAATAAATGATATTGGTAATAATAATATCATGATATCTATAGAAGATTATGATTTATTAAAAACAATTGGACATACTTTTTATATTGGAATAAAGGAACAAGATACTCTTTTTATAGACTATCTAGATAATTACGTAGATATAAATAATAAAACTATTACTTTTAATTGTAATAAATATTTCTTAAATGGAGAAATGTTGTTTTTTATTGAAGATTATAACGGCAATATCATTAGTGAATTAACAAGATTTAGTTTTGATAATGATTACAACAATTATTATAATAAAGTTTTAAAAATAAAATCTAATATGTACTTTAAAAGATTACTTTCTTTTGTTCAAAACAAAAATATTATTTATAAAAATTTTATAAATTCTTCTATAGAGCTAATTCTTTCTAACGTTACAAATCATAATTACTTATGGAAATCTCTAATAGAATTTATATTATTACATGGAACTCCAGAAATTAATAAAAATGAAATGATAGAAATGGTATTAGAAGATTTTATAAATAATTCTACATATGACAATAGTTTTTATAATGAACCAATTGTATATTATAGATCTACAGATACATTAGTCTTTCCTCCTTCAAAAAAAAATAATTCAGGATATACATTAGTGATATCTACTTTAAAAAAATCTTCTAATTCTATTGAAACGAAATACATGTCATCTTGTAATGCATCTATTGATTATTCTATAAAAGCTAAAGGTCAATATATTTTTTATGCAATAGATAATGATACATATAAACTTTCTGGAATTACATATATAAACAATATAAATGGTGAACAATGTATTTTTAACTATAATTTAAGAATGGAGTCTATATAAATGGCTAAAGCAGTAAAAGATTTAGATAAGCGACCTATTCATACTCCATATATAACTACATTTCAAAAAGAAAAGACTAAAAATGGAGATATACAAATTACTTCAGCAGAATTAAAAAGATATTATTCTGTTATAGATGCAGAAATATACTTTCAAAATTATTTTGTAGAAGATGTTTCTGATATAAATTGGGCTATAACGCAAAATGTTATGCCACTATTTGGATATAATTCGTATATTTATGACGAAGTCGCTAGAGGTAATAGGTTAATACAAGGTACTTTTAATATTAATTTTACATCTCCAAACTATTTATTTGATCTATTAAATAAAATAGATGGTTCTTTAATAACAGATTTAAACTCATATTTAACGCATGCACCATCTATAAAAGGAAAAGAAGTAGTTGGCGCTATTAATACATCATTATTTGGAAAAAGAGAATATCCAGATAAAGGACCTCTTTGGAACAAAACTTTTGATATAGATATTATTTTTGGAGAGAAAACTGGTATAAACGATCCTGTTCATATAATCATAGAAGGCGTAGCTATACAATCATGTCATAATGTTTTGTCTGGATATTGTGCCGGCACTCCTCCTATAATACAAGAACAATATAGCTTTATAGCTAGAGACATAACTACTATTGGTTAATTTATTATTATGTTAAATAAAAAGAAATAATGCGTAATAAACTAAATAGAAAAACTTTTGGAGGGACCTAAAAATGAAAATTGACACAACTAATACTTTAACAGAATCTCAAATAAATGATTGGAAAAAACAATATAAAAAAATATACAAATCTATTGTTGGTGAAGAAGTAATTATATGGAGAAAATTAAAAAGATCAGAGTATATAGATATAATGACTAATTCAAGTTTTAAAGATGATGATTCTAATAAGTCTCCTTATTTACGTCAAGATGCTATCGTAAAAATGTGTTGTTTGTATCCATCAAATATGGACGAAATTATAGAGGAAAATGGTGCATTATCTACATATATTTCTGATGAAATAATGTTAAAATCCGGTTTCGAGATTACAGCAACAACTGAAATGTAAGTGAGAGATATTAAATGAAAATTGATACTGTTAACGATGAGAATAAAGTTGATATAACAGATTTATATTTTGAATTTAAAACAAAATGGAGAAACGTTTTTATATATCGTTTAGGAGAATATGATTTCATATATAGAGCTTTAGGAAGAAAAGAATATAAAGACATAATAAACGATAAACGTTTTAATAATTTTGAAAAAGAAGATATCATTTGTGACAAATGTTTATTATATCCTAAATATTTTGATTGGGATAATTGTGATGCTGGTGTACCTACAGAATTATTAAAAAATATTTTAAAGAATTCTTATTTAGATGCGATAGAATCACAAACTAGTGTTTTAGATTATTATCGCAGTGAGATGTATGACCTAGATAATCAAATTACTGCAATTATCGCAGAAGCTTTTAATTTAGATATAGAAATTGTTGAACAATGGGACGTTGAAAAAACAATGAAATATTTAAGTAGAGCTGAATGGACATTACATAATTTAAGAGGAATTCCTCTTAAGGATGCTGGAGTACGACAAGATAATTATGAAAATGAAGAAATACGATACAATAAAACACAACAGAAAGAAAGTAAAACAAAAAAACAAACAAATACACCAAGTAAAAAAAATGACAGTGACGCAACTATTAGGGGCGGTTCACGAAAAAACAAATTAACTCCTGATTTATTAAGAGAATTAAAAGCTAAATATCCTGATATAAATTGGGAAAATGATGATGGATTGCGTGGAATAAAAGGTCTACAACAACAAGAAATAGACTTAGATACTCCACCTGCATTACGACCTGGTTTTTATTAATAAGAAAAGAAAGGACGTTTCTTTTGGATAACGAAAAGATAGAAAAAACACAAAACAAAAACGATGATAGCTTTTCTACCAGAGGAATCGTAAAAGCTGCCGTAGCATTAGCTGCTACGACAGCTTTTTTTTATAAGACTGGTAGAATTAAATCTTTAAGTAATAAATTGAATAAAGGATATATGTTAACAAAAGATATTCAAAGAGCATATGATGCTAGATTATCTGGAGACGTTACATTATCAAATGTAAAAAATTTTTATAACGATATAAGAGCTTCTCGTCTTAAACGTAAAGATGAATTCGAGCAAAATCCTATAATATTAGATGTTAATTCTAATAGTAACTTTTTTGGATATATAAATTCATTGAGCAATATAAAAAACAAACAATTATCTGTAGCAAATAAACAATTTATAAAAAAATATTATATTAATCCTACTAGACAAATGTTTGACAATAGTATTTCTGAAAATATAGATGAAAATTCTAGAAATAGATTTTACAATTATATACGAGATATGTCATATTCTCTAGGAAATTTTGAAAAAATGTCTAGGATACGTCAAAAATATAAATTTAAAGAAGAGAATAAACAAGCTCTTATCGATATAGATTCATTTTTACAAAAACAATATAATGATTTCGATAATAAAAAAAGTGAAGTAATAAAACAAGTTAATAATCAATTCGATGAGTTATACAATAAAGCTTTTGATATAGATAAACTTGAAAAAGAATTTGGACATAAGAAAAATACATTTGTTGAAACATTATTAGATGATAGAGCTGCTACTATAGAAGACATATTAAAAAATAAATCTAAATTACGAAAAACAAATATTTATCATAAAGACAATAATCAAACATTTTTAGATGATATCATAGATAATGTAGAACAATTAAGAAAAAATATTCGTGAACAACATGGTGAAGAAGCAGAAAAACGTTTTTTAAATATTACGCCAGATAAAAAAGGATTAAGAGTCAATAGTAAAAATGAACTATATTCTATTGGAATTATTCGTAATATACAAAATGATTTATTAAATATTGGTGCTAATACGTTACCTGGTAAAATATTGAGATTAAGAAGTTTTGAACAAAGAAATAAGGCTCCATTTTTCATGTTTTACGAAGAAGGAACTTTTGATCCAGTATTAGCTAGTTTAACAAACAAAAATAATTTAACTAATAATAAATATCTAGATTCATCTTATTATCAATTAGGTAAAGATCTTTATAAAGTTTTAGACAATGGCTCATTAGAAGAAGTTAAATTAAAAGATGATTTACATTTAATATCTGGCATATATGGTACAGAACAAAAATTAATCCGCCAAATTATGGGACAAACTAGATACAAAGAAAGTTCAAATTCTATTTTTAATAAATTAGACCTATTTCAAGATAGAGAAGAATATAGCGGAAACATAATTGAACGTTTTAAAAGTATTTTTACTAAATTCGACAATCCAGAATGGCGATATAATAAATTTAATAAATTTTTTAATCCTACCAACTCGCAAAAAGAAGAATTAACTGAACAATACAACAAAAGAAACATAGATCCTTTTAGTTACAACTATGCTATACAATATACAAATGATTATAATTCACTTAATTCATTTTTTAAGGAAAATATTTATGATATTAATCGTAAATCTATTAACGAATTAAACGTACAAAGCACTGAAGCTAAAGATTATTTACAAATAATTTTAAATAGTAACGATGATGAGATTATAGATAATTTATTAACATATAATGCAGAACGTAAAAATGATATATTAAATAAAAATCTTGAAGATATTATAAATAGAATATATAACGATAAATATAGCGCACAACAATCTATTAAATTAAAAACAGATAGAGAAGGTAGTAATTTATCTACAAGCATATTTGATATATTTAACACAGAACCTAATAATGAAACTGCTTCTATTGTAAATCAATTAAAGGTTGAAATAACAAAAGAAGCGTTTTTACAAGAAGCAAAAAACACTGTTAAGAATTCTGAACAACAATATGATTATAAATCTATCTTTAATATGATTGAAGGTATTTCAGATAATCAAGAAAAAGAGTATGCTATGCAATTAGCAAGTCATACTATCTTTGAAAATAAAACAGGTATAAATATATCTAATCATGATAGAACAAGTGATTCTTTATGGAAAGAAATAACACGTGTAAATTCAATTTTAAATTCTTCTGATGATGAAACAGATAGAATAGTTAGAGAAAATTTATATAATATAGTAAAAAAAAGAGTTAATAATTTAGAATCTATTCCTGGGCAAGGATTAGAGGATATTGAGGATCCTCAAGAATTACCAGAATGGATACATATTGGAAATACCGTTACTCCTATTAGTATAATTAATAATTTAAATAATTTAACAAAATTAAAAAATAATACTGCAAAATCATTTACTCAATTTATAGCTGGAAGAGATGATCCAGAGAATATAACAACTTTATCGTTAGTTCCTTATTTCTTTGTATCTCGTCTTAGCGATGATTTGAATAAAATAGGTTTAGGTTTTTCGAAAGATAGTACTGGAAGTACACATGAATTAATAGCTAATTTTGCTTTTAAAAGAATATTGCCAGCAGCTATAGCTGGAACATATTTAGAATGGGCAGATGATACTTCTCAAGAACTAACCGGAACTTCTATATCTGGTGCATTAGCTAATAGTGTTGCTAATGTAGATTTAACGACTAGAAAACTATTTGATACTATTGGATTAACTGATTGGTTAAAAAAAGAAAAACAAATTAATCCTATCATGCAATATTGGGGAGATCATAACGAATTCATGAGTTATGATGAACGTAAAGAATGGTATGAGTCTGGTTATGAACCAGTAAGAAAAGGTGCATGGTGGACTTTTGGTGGAGTAAATGAAGCTAGAGGTAGTGAAATATCTTATTGGCAACCATCATTTGCAAGAAGAATAAATTCCGACTATAAAGATAAATCTTTATATGATGGATATTTTGATAAATGGTCTCATTCATTGTTGCCAACGCCTAGTAATCCTTTTTCTCCAATATTTGCTATATTAGATCCATATTGGCTTGAAAATAAGCATGAAGATGATAGACCATATGCTATATCTGGTAATATGTTTGCAGAAGGAACTCCTTGGGGAGCAATTTTGAATTCTACAATAGGTGAGTATATTAAACCCAAAATAGAATTACATCCATATAGATTAAATAATGGAATTGATTTATATGCTATGTTGCATCAAATCAATGATTATATAAAAAATAAAGCTCAAGATTTAAGCGAACAAAATACTTTTAGTTTAAAAGGAAGTTCAATTGAACCAGTACAATCTGTTAATTATAATTCTATAAACAATAATTCATCTATTTATTCTATCAATATACACAATGATGGGAATAATCATGTTACTATAACAGATAACACAACTACAGTTAATAATAATTCTGATAGCATACCACAAATTGTTAATAGTGATAATGTTTATTTATCTAATGGATATTACAATACCGTAAATTTAAAACCAATAACATTTAATGACTTAGATTCACAAGCAGATGAAGTTTCAGTTAGTGAATATATGCATAATGAGTTATTAGATCAAAATAACAATTATTATCAAAATAATTCAATAGTAACTGATAGCAATGGTAATTTGAATATTTTAAAATTTTATAAGCAACATATTAATGAAGACTATTATGATTTCTCTTTAGAAGATTCATTACGATTAGATAAAGTAATCAATGGAGATAATAGTGGTTTAAAGTCTACATTAATTAATGCTATTGAAAAAATCAATCCATTAGATACAATAAAAAAAATAAATGAAAATACTAAAAAAACAGGATTATCTAATAATCAAAATATAGACAATAATGACGATAATGAAAATATATCGGAAGATAAATTAAAATTTTATACTCCTAGTCAAAATATGGATATATTAAATAATTCGTATGAAATCGCTGAGCTTATAAACGCTAAAAAAGGTTCAGATTTTGTAAAAGATAGTGCAACATCTTTTAGATTACTTGCCGGTATGTATGGTTATATTGCAAATCTAACGACTGGATTAGGGGATAATACCGATAAAGCCATTGCTACATCTTCAGATATCAATAGCTTTTCTAGAACGTTTTGGGATATGAATTTAGGTGGAGCCGGCGGAGATGTAATGGAAATTATACGTCGTGTAATCCCAGATTTTAAAAGAGGTACACGAGTAAATCCATTAATGAACGAAATGCCTGATTGGCTTCCAGAAAGATTTAAATTTGGAGATCCGTTTACATTAATTCCTAAAGGTGAAATGAGATTACCAGGAGCAGGATATGAAAGCTTAAATGAACTACATCCAGATTTATATGGTGATTATGGTGCATTTGATAGATTTAAAATACTTGCAGATATCGCTCCGTTTACTCCTGAATTTAAGCTTTGGAAAAACATTGCTACAAAAACTATTAAAGATCCATCATTAATAGAAGAAATGGATGAAATATTAAATAGAGTTAACCAACAAGGTAAAAAACATGATTTTTATGACTATAAAGTGGTTGGTAAAAATTTAAACTATGAAAATGTAGTAGTATCTGAAGTATTAGGATACGGTAAATTTAGATCTGGAGATACCATATATAAGTTAGCAGGAGTACGTGTTAAAGGAAACGATCAAGAAACGGCACAAGATGTATTAAATAAATATATACATGTTGGTGATATAATAACAGTAGCTACTGACCAAGACACTATAACAGGAACTAATAAAGATAAAGATTCTACTATTAATGCTGCTGTAATAGATGCTAATGGACAAAATGTAGCTAATTTAATGTTAGAAAATAATGATGCTGTAAAGAAAAAAGGAGATACTTCTGCTCCAGCAACTTTATTAAACTATTCTCCGTTACAAAAAATATTAGCATATGGATCAGAAATTGTAGCACATGCAGATATTCCTTGGCTTAGTGATCAGTTTTTAAGAGTAAGAAGTCCATTAGAGTCTTATTCAGCTGAACAAGTTTATGGAACACCATATCAATCATGGTCACATCCTATAAATACTTTCCTGCTTCCAGCAATAGAAAGAGCAATTCACGAACCTTCTATAATGCCTAAGTTTGTTTATAATCGATTAAAAAATACAAAAAACATGCCTAAAAAATTATCAGATGCAATGTTTTTATTTGGAGATAGAGGTGCTTTTATAGGAGCTGCTCTAAGCTCATTGTTATACCCTAAAAATGGAAAAATGATAATGAAAGGTGCATCTTTAAGCTCTGATATATTAAATATTTTACGTTTTGCTCATGGTAGCAATGGGTATACTTCTGAAATATTTTCTGGCGTAGGTTTAGGTTATAATATAGCAAAATTTTTAGAAAAAGATACTAAGATTGGGGCTGTTATTGGTGGTTTAAGTGGATTAGTATACAGGGCCATATTAGGAGACACTAATTGGATTCCAGATAGAACAATAAAAAAATGGAACACAGAAGAATATTTTGATAGATTAACTTATCTTAAATATATGGGATTATATCATATAGCGGCAGAAAAAGCTAAAGAAGAAGAAGATATTGATATAGAAAAATTCCAAAAGGATTTAGAAAAACAAGAAGAAACTAGACGTTCTTTATCAGATAAATTAGAAAAGATAAAAGAAGCTTTAAATGATACTAAAAATTCTTCTGAAAAAAATAATCTATTAAAACTAGTAAATTCTAAAATTAATGCATTAGAACCACAAGAAACGATAGTTAAAGGTGGAGAGTGGACTCATACTGCATTAATCTATAAAAAAGCAGCAGAAAATACCGTTACAGCATTAAAACCTGGTGCTAGTTGGTCTCAAATATTAACAGCATTACCAACTAATGATAGAGAATATTTTATAGAATTTGTAAAAGAACGTAATCCAGAAAAACGAAACGATATTTTAAAGATAGTTTCTCCACAATTAAAAAAAGCATTACTTATATCATGGGGAAAAATTAAAGATATCGATGATGAAGATATAGAAGATGAAAATAAAAACTTTTTTAATGATCATTTCTTACCTTCTGAAGCATGGGTAGGATGGCGTCCAGATATAGATTTAAAAGATATTAAAGTGAAAACAATAGATAATGAAGCAATGAATTTATCTGATTTTGGTTTTTATGAATCTCAATTACGAGATCCAAACGTTATAAATGCCACTCCAATTAATATGTATGATAGTAACGTATCTAATTTAAATAGTAATATAAAAAAAATATTAGAAGGACAAGGACTAAAAGATGTTGACGTTAGCATATCAACATCTGCTAATGGAACAGCTACTCAAATTATAGCTAACATAGCTACCTTTACAGGATTAAATGAAATAAGTAATATGATTAACAATTCATTCTAAATAAAGAGAGAATAGCTAAAACTATTCTCTCTTTATTTAATTAAATATATCTTATTAAAACTAAAATAACAGTAATGTTTTTATAGAATATATAATTATGGAGGAAATATATGGATAACATATTTGAACAAGATTTACATATACAAGAAGTAAAAAAAAGATATGATCAATTCTTAAATACAACAATAGAAAAAAGTATTCTAGAAAAACAAACAAAAGAAAATAGATTATTATATTATTCAAATTATACTAAATGGAAAGAACAATTTTCTAATACAATTAATGATTATAAAGAAAAAAATATTTCTGCTATACCATCTATAGCTATTAATAGAATCAATAATGCTATTAATTTATTTAATACAAATGGAGTTACTATAGTTTCACAAAAAAATTTTAACATAAATAATAATTCTAAAAATATTATTGAGCATAACAATATAAGTAATTTTTACAAAAAACACGGTTATGATATATTTAATGCTATAGAAACTGGACAATCTAAAAATAACAACATTAAAAATTTAAATTATGATTCCGATTTAAGTTATTCTTTTGAAGAAAATAAAAGTGCTATTCCCTCAAAAAAATTAATTGATTCTTTTAATAATATAAATAAAAAAAATAAGTTAATGGTTTTTGACTTAGAGACTATTAGTGGTACAGATATAAATAATAAGATAAAATTAAGTCAAATTACCGATTTTACTTTTAGTCTTTTTGATGCTAAAACTAAAAAAGTAATGAAAACTTATTCTGCTATAATAGGTGCAACATCTGAACAATATGATGATTATTTAGACATAATAAATAAATTTAGAAAAACATCTGGAGAAGTTACTAATTATGAAAAAGTTGCTTTTGAGCGCTTAAAACTTATTGGAGCTTCTGAAATAGATTTTAGCAATATAGACAAAGGAATAGCAAAATTTACTAAATTTCCTACAAGCAAAGAAGTTCCTGGTATAGATATTGATTTAGCACAAAAAGGTGCTGATATTCTAAAATATATTGGAGAAAAACAACAAAAATCTAAATTAGTAAAATATAATGATATTAAAATGTATTCTTGGGAAAAGTCATTATTTGAAGCATTAGATACAGTGATTGATAAAAATATAACTATTGCTGGACATAATATTCAAAATTTTGATATACCTATGATTTCGGAAACATTATATTCTAAAATGCATTCTGATGGTGCAAAAGCTTATGTTGCAAAAAAATATCAAAATGGTTTTAAACCTAAATACATAGCAGATACTTTAGTAGCAGAACGATTATATGGTAATGATATTCCGATATCAGAAAGTCATATAAAGGCTGCTAAAGAAAACGACTTAACTACTCGTACTCAAGAAGCTTTAGTAAGAGCATTTTTCCCTGATTTCTATGAAGAAAATGGAGCACATTTATCTTCTGTAGACGTTGAAGCTAATGCAAAACTTATTCTTGAATCAGGAAGATATGATACTTCCGGGAATGATAAAAATAGTATTTTTCCTAAAGGCACAAACACAAAACGTATACAAATAAAAGATGGATCTAAACAATTGTTTTTAGCTCCTAAAGGAATGCTTCCTGCGGCTCATAATCTTATTGCTTTTACTAAGGATTTTATCAATAACAACTATCATACAAATGATAAATTTTTAATAACTAATAATGATGTTAAAGATGAATTATTTGGACAATCTGCATTACAAAAAGATATAGCGTATACTATCAAAAGTATACATAAAATAAATATAGATGATGTAATAAAAGATGATATACGTAAAGTTAATCCTAGTTTATACGATAATGAATTATATTCAGTTTCTTTTTTGCCAGTAATAAATGATACTGAAACTACTGATATTAAATCAAATACACCTATAACATTGTTAGGCACTAAAAACAATATTGAGAAATATATCAGTGAATTACGATTAGTAGCAGAAAAAGATACTAATAATGAATGGAGTACTGAAAATATTCCAGATGAAAATTATAAAGATTTAAAACGTATTACAGTACAAAATGGATCTATTATAGAAGATAGTATTCCAAAAACATATGACGGTATTCAAACAATTTTAGATCAAAGTACACATGCTGTATTGAACGAATCAGCTGCTAGAAAAATTCGTGATACACAATACAGTTGGAACAAAAAAATGATCAAATTGCTTGATGAAATAGATAAATATGTAGAAACAAATAGTGATGAAAATACATCTGATTATGAGAAACGTAAATTAAGAAATGATTTTATAAATAAAGAAATAAAAAAAGCACAAGATATTGAATTGAAAAGAAATAATGGAGAAGTAATTTCTTCACAAGAATATGGTGCTTTTCATAAAATATTAGGTTTTCATCCATTAAATGATAAAAATTCTTATAAAGTTTATAGTAACACTATTCATTCGTCTATAAATGCTATAGATTATTTTTACGCTAATAGGGACGTAATTAAAACTGCTATAGATTTTACAGAGAATCAAGACATAGATTTAAAAAACACTCAGGAACTAGATAGCACTTTTTCTTATTTTTATAAAGGATTAATGTCTAAAGCAGAACTAGAAAAAGGACCAGAAGCTATAGGAAAAATTAATACTGCTTTACCTTATTCTGATTATCAATTTGAAATAGATTTAAATGGATATAAGGGACGAACTTTTGATGACAATATTTTAAAAGTAGATTTAAATAATCCTAATGCTGGATATAATTTAATAAACAATCTTTTTAGTAAACAAGGAATCAAAAAGATTTCTAAAATTACAGAAGAAAGCAAAGTAGCAGAGTTAAAAAGATTTCAAGATTTTTTATTTAAAAACAATAAAAAAATAGATTCTGATTTTGATAATACTGAATCAAATATACGAATCAATAAGTTTAATGATTATTTGCGTATAGATCCATCAAAAGATAATTTATCAACTTCTATAGATAAAACAATTTATAATTTAAAAAAAATAAAAGAAATAAACCCATTAAGTGGTATAATTTCTGATTCAGTACATTATGATGTAATTAATCCTACATATAAAAATTTTGGATTAAGTAAAGAAGAAATATATTCTTCTGCGTTATTGTTAGAAAAAGAAAAACCTAATTTTAAAACAAATAAAGATTTTCCATTACAATATCACGTAAACAATATAGTAGATAATATCATTTTTCAAAAAATAGCTGATTCTCCAGAACAAGAAATTGAAGAGATTGCTAATAGAACTAAATTTAGTAAAGAGCAAGCTAGTGTTTTACATAGAATTAGAAATATTAAACGTGAAGAAACAAAAGATTTATTTAATTTCTTATTAGGTGCAGTAGTCGATGCTGGTGGAGAATTTAAATATGATATAAATAATAAAACTCTTCACATTAAAGAAAAAGATAATTGGATAAAAATAGATGATATTTTTAAAGATGTAATTACTGATAGTGGAATGATGTATATGCAAATTGGCAATACTCAAACCGCATCTCCATATGGATATTATTTACTAGGTTATAATGAAACTACTAAACGATTAAGTGCTAATACTAGAATTGCATACGCTAAAGATTCTATAGGTTGGGCTAAAAGTAAAATACTAGAAGCAGCTACAGATCCTAATTCTGAAGAAACAATAGCTAGTGAATTTCAGAGAGCTATAAAGAAATTTAATCAAGTATTAAGACAAGCTTCTTCTAATTCAAAAGAAGATATGCAAGACATGAAAATGTCTTCTTGGTTTGACGTTAAAGGTTTATGGAAAACTTTACCAAATATGTATCAAAAAGGCTTTTTAGATGATTTTAAAGAGCTAGAAACTATTCCTGGAACAAATGAAATAAATAAATTAAGTTTAAAAAATATTTTTCATGAATTTTTAGAAGAATATTCTAATAAAGAAGTAGATGTCGATAATTTAGATAATAAATATATTGTAGCCATAAATGAATACTTGCCTAATATAATACAAAACGGCATAGTTGATGATTATATAGAAACACATAATCTTACTAATTCTACATATTTACATGCCAATACAGCAGACGAGTATGTAAAATCAAATTTAGTTGCAGTAAACAAGAAGAGCGCAAATGCTATATTAAGTTTTAATGAAAATTATAATTATGGTGAAAGAGAAGGTATTTTATCTCGTGGAATAAATAATCAGATCGCTAGAGCTAAAAGTTTTAATGCTGATTATGTTGAACAACAAATATCTTCTGGAGAATTAAATGATGTTCAAATTGGTTCTCCTATTGAAACAGAGCATAGATCTTTACAAAAAACTAATAAACATGGCTTAACCTATAAAATTAATGATACAGTAATGGCTAGAAGGTTAAATGTTACAACAGGAGATCTTCGTTTAATACTTGAACATAGTGATTTAGACGAACAAACAATGGATTTCTTTAGTACAATAACCACCAACGAAGGTTCTTCTGCTATTACTCCACAGTTAGCTTCTTACGCATTTTCTAGTAGAGATTCTATTCAAAAAATAAATATTAATAAATTATTAGAGGAAAATGGAGAATTTTTACAAAGATTAAATGAACGTAATAATATAACTCCTACTTTATCTATTAAAGATGGAAAAATTGTTTTTAATTATTCTAATGGATTATTCGTTCAAGAAGGAGAACAATTAGCATATATAAAAGGATGGCAAGAAGCTCAAGATGATGTTGTTTCAAAAAGAGATGGCATACTAAAATATGGTATTTTTTCTTCAAATTCTATGCTTGTAGACGAGAAAAGTATAGAAACACTTTTAAATAAAGGTATTACAAAAGAACAAAAAGATTTATTAACTAACTATTTATTAGAGTCTCAAAATAGTAAAAAAGATTTAAACACTTCTTCTATTAGAGCATGGAATTTATTCCAACAAATTCTTAAAGATAATAATTTTAATTCATATTTATACGTAGATTCAATAGATATGTCCGCCAATGTTAAAATAGCCCAAATGGAAAAAGAAAAAGGCATGGCAAAAGTAATTGCTCCATCTATTGGTTCGTTAAATACTAACATAAAAAATGTTATAGAAGAATTAGTTGGAAAAGGATCTAGCGTAGATGTTAAAAACGGTAAAATAGTTAAAAGATATGGTGCCGATAATATTTTACATCTTATACCTAATAGAAGCATTATAGATTCTATAATTACTAGCGATTCTATAGCTGATTCTATGTTTGGTAAAGTCTTAAGTGGATATAATAAAGATAAAAAACAACTAACCGATAACGAAATTATTGATTCACTTAAACGAAACGGATTTAATGATAAAACTGATTTTTATAATGCTATTTTAGAAGAACAAAATTACTATTCAAATGAATTAAATAGAGTTTTAAAACAAGCAGGTATTACAAAAAACAATGAATGGATCAATGTTATTGGACATACAAATGCTGAAGTATTAAAACATCAAGATACAGATTTTGCTAGAAATGCTATATCTCAATTATTATCTGAAGATAATTCAATAGAAAATAAACAAAAAATAGTTAAAGAATTAAGTAATTCTGTTATAGGAATACATTTAGATAGTAACAACAATATAGTTGTTCCTGATAGTTCATATCATAACGTAGAAGAATTAAATAAAGCAATTAATAAATTATTAATTACTAATAACGGAAAATTTGTAACAGATAGAGTATTTTACTATAACGATAAAAATATGATATCTGAACAAGAATATAATCAATTATCTGATGACGAGAAAAAGCAATATAAATCTAATATAAATGAAGTAGATTTTGTTCCCGTACGTCAATTACCGAACTATGACAAAGAACGTGTAAAAGCCGTAGACGATGCTTACGGAAAATCTACATATTTAACAGATAGACATTTAGAAATATTATCTAAAAGAAGATATGATGATAATACATTAAATATATTGCATAAACGTTTAATAGATGAATTTGGTCAAAACGAAGGTACAAAAAAATATAATAAGCTATATGGAAATATAAATAATAATGACTATATATTTAAAGAATTAATTTCTAATTTAAAAAATAAACGTTACATGCAAGATGGTGACGATTTATTAGTAAGATTCGACGATAAAGGAAATAAGATAGCATTTTATAAAAATGCTGAACAAAATAAACAAGCAAAAATCATAGCTAAAAAAGCAAAAGATAAATTAATAGAACAAGGAATAGATGAAAAATATATAAATGCTTTTATTGATGTAGCTAGAAAAAGGGGAGCTAGAGGAGTAAGTTCTTCGTATATAGAAGGAAACTATACTGCATTAAGATTTTCTCAAGCAATGAATTTTAACAATAATAATAAAAACTTCACATTAGATTTTATGAAAAAAGATGGCTTTATTGTTAAATCAATTTCTGATATTTCAACCGCTACCGATATAGATGCTAATTTAGAAAATTCAATGTATGGTAAAAATCTAATTATAGATTTACATATGGATGAATTAGGAAATAAACAGCTTTATAAAAATGAAGCTGAACGTTACATAGCTATTCCATTTGCTAATCCTAAGTATATGGATAAAGATTATAAAATAAGAGAATCTTTTCAGCAAAAATTAAATACCGTAAAAAATTTTATGACTACATATCGTGATGATTTATTAAATAATAAAATCAATAATGCTGAACAAGAAAATAGATATTTATCTCTTATGGAACATGTAAAAGAAACTAAATCTGCTATAGCTGAAGAATTAACAAAAAAACAAACAGGAATTATAGCTAATTTATCTAAAATAAATTTATCTGATACTGGTATTTTTAACACTCAGGGAATGCAAATTGTTGGAATCGAAACAATGAATGCATTAAAAGATTTATCTTTTGACGGCATCAATTTAGTAGAACAAGCATTAAAGGTAAACAGTTCTAATGGTAAAAAAGGTATAGATTTTGCATATGCTTTAGCTGGTAGAGCTTATGCGGATAGATTTTTTAACGAAAAATATTTAAAAGATATTACTAGTTCTTTAGGAGTAACAGAAGAAGTACATAATGATTTTAAAAATAAATTATTTAATAACTTAAAAACTACTGGAACATTGTCTCTTAATAAACGTGAACCGCAAGAATACGCTGGTTCTACTAATATAAACGCATTATTTTTTAGTGATCATGTTCAAGGAGATACGTTACTTGTTTCAAACACTCTTCAAGAAATTATGAAAAACGATAATGACTCAGACAATATCGATTTTTCTATTTTAAAAGGAGAAGCGGATATCTCTTATGCTGATAAAGATGGCTCTATACGTACAATAACAAAAAATATAGATTATGCTACATATAAAACATTATCTAATATGGATAATTTTAGTGTTAGATTGCATCGAAACACTGCTGAATTATTTGGAGAAGCTAAAAGATCTATGTATGTAGATGCAGCAACATTACATCCTCAATATTATAAATCAGACGCCATGAAGACCACGAAAGAATTACGTGAACAAGGTAAGGGACAAAATCATTTTGATATGCCTTATATGAAAAACTTTACTATTGGTGGTACGGATAGCGGAGATTGGGCTGAAACTTCATCAAGACAATATACAGATCCAAAAGAATATCAAAGATTATCTACTCAATATGCAAATATAGAACAAAATTTTCTTTCTTCATTAAATGACGAACAACAACAAGAATACAATTCTTCTGACCATGTAAAACAAAGAAATATGATTAGAAATTGGGCTGTAAATAATTTTAAAGATAAAGATAATGAATATTTTGGACAAGTAAAAGATGCATTAGAGTTTAGATTAAATGAATACGATAAAAAGCGAGCAACTATTATAGCTAATGCTAACAAACAAGCAGCTGGTAGTTCTAACTATGTAATTCATAAATATCTTCGTAGAATTGGAGAATCTAATGTATTTACTGGAACAGAATTATCAGATGTAATGCATATTAGTACAGCATTATCAGAATCCTTTTTAAGTCCAAAAAATGAACGTGGAAGTATAAATTATAGATTTATAGATGAATTAAGAGATGCAACAGAAAATATATATTCAGCTGCAAAAAGTCATAATCAATCTAAAATAGAACAAGCTCAAAATCATATGGTTGATACTTTAAATTCTTTATTGTCTTCTAGACGAGAAAAAGAATTATCAAAATTAATTCCGATAGACGGAATGGATTCTGAAGAACGTATTCAACATGCTTTTAAAACATATGCTTCATTAGCTTCTAGAGTTGATTTGTCTCAAGCTAGTGATCAAACAGAATCTATAGGTACAACACGAAATGGTGCTTCACAATTATCTGTTTATAAAAATAGTAAAGTTCCTACTCAAGAAGTACTTCAAGATATTAATTATGCTAGTGAAATGGTCACTAATAGAAGTGTAGCTAAAACATTAAATGGTCCTATAGAAAGTAATATATCCAAACTAGATAATGCTACACCAGATTTAATAGATACTATTAATAATAATGTAGAAATGCCAACCATTGAAGATAACATTATAAGAGATAGCTCTAAACAAATTGAAAACTTTTCACGTAAATTAAGTCAAAATTTTCATTTTAAAGCTAGTAATTTTATAGCTGGTATCGGCGCTGGTATATTATTAACAGGATATGGTTCTACTCCTTCAACTCCAGCAGAAACTCAAGCAAACGGAGCTCAAGAAGAATATGATGAACAATATCAACAGCAACCAATTACTTTTTCTGACATGTCTGCTCAACAACAATCGAATGGAGCTCCAAGTTACATAATTAATATTTCTGGTAGTTCTTCAAGCGGGCAACAAGAACAAATTGTAAACGCTATAAATACTGCTATAAATAGTCAAATTCCTAATAATACTTCTATTAATTTACAAATAAATACATCATTTGCTGATAAAATATCTCAATCACAAATCAATAAAATGGTAGCAAATAGTTTATTTGATTAATAATAATTACTATTTAATATTGTTTACAAATATGTTAAAATATATTAATAAAATAAAAAAGGAAGGTTTTAAATGGCGTCTGAAAATTACAATTCTGATTTTAGTGGTTATATAGTAGATCCAAAAAAATTTTTAACTCCAGAAATGGGCGATTACTATATAGGTGCAATTGACGATACATATTTAAAAAAAATAAACTCTATTATAGAAAATAAAGATTCTAGTAAAACTAATAAAAAAGATGCTCAAAAAGCTGCTTACTATACGGAAAAGCCACCATTTTTAAATGATGGCTTAGGTAGTTTTAATAATGTTAACTTTATTAAAACTAATATAAATATAACTGATGAAGATATTGAGCTAGGCTTAATAAGTCCCACAACATTACTAATAAATTCTACAAAAATTATATCTGATAATAATGAAAAAGTTATTGCTAGTCTAAAAGAAAATTTAGAAATATCCGATAACGATGTAAAAGATTATACCTTTTTTGTTAAATTAATAGGAATAAAAAATATGAATAAATCTAAATGGTATGTAGATACTTCTATTAATTTAGAAACAATTCCTATAGAAAATAATAGATATTCAGATATATTAAATAATAATAATTATATATCTAGTTTTGAACATAATAATGATGATATAGTACAATACATAAAAATAGGAAATAAATGGCATGAAATTAAAAATACATCAAATGGAGTACATGTATGTATAGATTCTGGAGATAATAATTATAACGCTGTTATAGAAAATATAAACATATTAAAAGATTTAATAAATAAAGCAAACAATGAAGTGTATTTTGTCATAGATAATTATCCTTCTAGTAAAATATCTATAGAAACAGATTCTTCATATATGTTAGGAAACTCTACATTAGAAAATGAATTTAAAAACAAAGAAAATATAAATAATATAAAATCTGGATATTTTAGATGTTTTATCGAACCTAAAAGATTTTTAAATGCTAGTGCGTATATAAAAATAGATAATAAATGGATTAATTTAGCAAAAGCAATGTTATCAAATCCTAAAAATAATGCTTTATATGACACTACGTATAACGGAGTAAATAAAGATATTTTTAAACCAGACTTTTATGATCCTAATTATTCTAAATATGCAGATGATTTTTATGAAGATGCTAAATTATTAGATGACAGGAGAGATATCCAGAAACAAATATTTGGTATGGATTTTGATTCCTTGAATGATTGGACTGTTACTATAGGGGACGTTACTTTATTTGTTCCGCCAAGCAATATAACAGTAATTTCTACCATAGACAATACTTCTGTTCCATTACTACGAGCTAAAGGTAGTATGTCTAAAACAGGATTACATAGCAATAAAGTATTAAATTTTTCTATTTACTTTAATGAAGATAGAGGTATTAATGGTTACGAACACAAAACTAAATTACCCAATGGTAATGAAATTACATACAAAATGAATGGATTAAGAGCTTTAATTTCACAATTTAAATTTTGTCCGTTTTTACCAATAAATAATAAATATATTAATCAAACTTTAGACATAGACGCTGTAGTTGTTACTGGCTTATCTATATCTAATTTAGAAGGATATCCTAAAACAATCAAAGTTAATTTTACGTGTAAAGAATTTGATTATTTAACGTATATACCAGATATAATAAATCAATTTGATGATCCAGATAAATATATAAATTATTTTGCACTAAGTTTTAATTGGCCAACAATGAGATATTATTATCAACGTCCCATTTTGGCCGGAGATGATTTAGCATCTAAAAAGTATGAATTTAATTCTGATAATTTTAATGCAGAAATAATGAAAAATAGAACCCTATTGTCACCAATGTCATTTATGGATCCTACAATTAAATTTTTTCTTGCTGACAAAACTTATTTAGATGAATTATATGATATGTATTTAGATGCTAATCGTATAGCTCAAACAGGAGTTAAATTTGATCAAGACGATAAGGATAATTTAACACAATTATCTTTTGTTTTTGAAGCTATTAAAAGTGTGTCTGAAAGTGAAGATTTCATAGAAACACTAAATGAATTAAACACAATAGAATTTAAAAAAATTACTAGTACTACAACTGGAGATAGATATAGTGAACAAAATCTTAATATAGTTCCTGAGATACGTCCAGCAAAAGAAAAAATAAATAATATATTAGATATGTTGAATAAAAAAGTTACATCCATAAATGAGACTATAGGACATAACTTAATAAACAAAACATATTATAGTTATGATAAAGTATCAATAAGCGATAATGAATTTAAGATATATTGTAGTTTAAATATTGTATTAAATACTCCAGTAAACGATAAAGATGCATTTAATAATTTAGGATTTGCATGTTCTAATTTTTTAAATACGCAACAAAATAGAACATTACAAGAAAATACTATTGTAGTCCCGATTACGGCTATTTTAATAAAAGATAATAATGATAATAGTTTTTATAGTTCATCATATTGTATAAAAAAAGGAACCTTTTCTCTTGATTGGGAAGATGCAGATATGACAGTTCTTTTATTTTCTACTAAAGCAAAAGAACAAGAAACAATGGTAAAAAGTTATAATTTAAGTTTTAAAAATACAGAAAATATACCATTTAATGAATATGATGTTGGCACTGTAAGAATAAAAAGTTATAGTGCTATTTTAGCTAATCACGTATCCCAAATTTATTTAAAAGATATCGACGGTACTGCTCCTCAATATTTGGGCGGAGAAGATATAATTTTTTCTATCGTTGTAGAAACTACTGATGAAAAAACAGTACGAACGTTAAGTAATTTGCCAAAAATAGTTTCTAGTTTTACTAGAAAATATAAATCTATAATGCCATGTTATCCTTTAAGAATAGATTCAGAAATAACAAGATTTTTAGGTACTTTTGAAATGATCGTTGAAAACGTACAAGCGGTAGCAACAGCTAACGATAATCCTGTACGAACTTTAGTACTTAATCTTAGAGCAGTCGATAGAACGTATAGATCTAGAGAAGCATTAAGACGTATAGAACAAGATAATTCAGGAAAAATATATAGTTCAGAACGTCATGAAAAGCAAGTACAATCATATTTTGATATTAAAAAAGTAATCTCTAAAGCAGAATTATATCCAGATCTTGAATTGCCAACTATAAAAGAAATGGAAGATATCGGTTATCAATTTATCAGATATAAATTTCAAGATTATAGGGAATATGTCGATCCAGATTTTTATTTTATATATCCAAATAAATTAGCTTCTAGCATAATAAGAGAAGCATGTATTAACTGTGGAGATGCTTGTTCTAAATCTACATATACCCTTACGGATTCTTCAAATGGCGTAGTTTCTATTTCTCCAGATAAAAAAATGGGATATAAAGTAGTAAATGAAAATAATGAAATTATAAAACAAAAAGAAACAAACAATCAAATAAATAAAGCAATTGATAAGTCTATTGCTGATAAAAAACAAAAAGAAAAAGAAGATAATCTAGCACAAAAAGCTAAACTTAAACCTAATCTTGAAAATGAAGAAACATATGAAGCGTGGACAATTTGTAACGATATTAAAACTATTTTTTTTGAGAGTAATAAAAAAATACAATACGATGCCTTTATTCAGACAACTAAATCACGTAATCAAAATCCTGATGACGTAATTAATAATAAAGAAAATAGCACAGATAATAACGCAAATACAAAAGAAAATGCTGATAAAGATACAGATAATACCTCCGTAAATAATACTAATGCTAAAGAGTCAAATACTACTAAAAAAAGCACTTCTGTATCTAAAAAATATGTAGAAGGAAAAGAATTATATATTAAATTAGAAGAAGCTAGAAAGGCTTCTAATGAAATCGAATATTATTTAAATAATACATATATAAATGAAGAAGTATACGATAAATTATATACTCCTAATATAGTTACTGTAGAAGGTAGCTTATATGAAAATGAATTTTATGAAGCGATTAAAATTTTAATATATAATACTGTAGATAAATTTTTTAGTGATTCAGAACCTATTTCTAATATGTTGAGTCCATTAAATATAGAAATAAATGATAACTTTAAATCGGTTGTAAAAGATATTATTTATTCATTTGCTTGTGCTAAAACTGGTACACAATGTTATTCTGGAAAAATGGCTTCTAATGATTGGAGACCTAATCATTTTAATGTTGTTGGATACAAGATAAATAGAGATTCTCAAGATATAACTGGAAAGGATGCTGTAAAAACTGTAGATGAAGGAGTAAAAGAATCTATAGAATTTAGTATATTTGGTATTAAGCAATATGATAAAAATGAATTTGCAAAAATAACCGAACAATCCGTAATAAATCCTTGGGATAATATTGGCTCTACAAATACAACACACTATTTATTAGATCCTTACTATACTTATAATACAGTAGAAACTATAGAAACATATAAAAAAGGATGCATAACTAATCCATGTTATGCAACTGTAGCATTTTTAAGATTATGTCTATATTGGTTAAAACGTTTAATAGATATACAAGCTTTACCATCATATAATTATTCTATTATGCGTAATAGTTTAAATGTAGAAGAAAATGCTCAAAAAGATTTAAAAAAAGTAATTGCTCAATCACAAATGTCAACAAATTATGATTTGTATCAAATGTCTATAAAACAAACACATATAAACTTCATAAAGAAAAATTTATATGCATTTGATGCCGGCATGTTTTGGATTGCTGCTCTTTTAGCAGCTACAAATGGTTCTCCTACTATATTAAACAAAATACAATATAGAGATTATAGTTCATTAAATGATTATTTAAAAAGTAGCTGTGTTACTGAAACTAATTTTGACACAAGCGATATAACTAGACTAGTTCTTAGAAAATCTGCTTTTGCATTAGTTGGTTTAGGAAGAATTACTGACTTTGATGCAATAGGCATAAAACAATCTAGTCCAGCTATAAATTATAAAAGAAATTTGCTTAATAAAATATACTTAGAATGCGCAGATGATCCTTCTATTTATATCCCCCATGCTTGTCATGATATGATAGTCCATGACGCTAGAGGAAGAATGTTACGAGCCTTTCCTACTTTTTATATGCTTTTGGTAGACGAAGGAAGGACTATAGGACAATGGAAATTACATGATAATTTTTATAACAATATGTGCATAATGGATATGCAAATTGTTAAATCTAGAAAGATTCCTGCTGATACAGCAACAATAACAATGAGTAATTTCTTTAAAACTTTTGTAGAGGATAATAGCGATAATATTAATGTACAAGAAGCTAGTTTTGATAACGTATTTGATGCTATTTTTAGTCCATTAAGAACAACAGAAAGTGTTTATAAAAAACTAGAAGATAAACGTAAAAAATCTTCTGTTAACAGCGCAACAAGACTTCAGCCAGGTGTTAGAATTCATATAAGAATTGGATATGGTTCTAATGCTGATATGTTACCAGTTGTTTTTAATGGAGTAATTGCAGAAGTAGATGTTCAAGACGCTGTCAATATAGTCGCTCAAGGAGACGGAATAGAATTAATGAATCCTATTCTCGATGATAGAGAAGCTCATACTGTTAGAACAAATGATGATTTTTCACCAGGCACCGTTACAAACGGAGATACTCCTAAAAATATAATGAATTCAATCTTAACTAATCATGGAGGTTGGATTCCAGATACATTTAAAGATGGTATTGGAGAAGATGGTTGGCTTGCTGGATTAATTGACGCTAATCCATATGGGATTGTACATTTTGGTGATAAAGATTATAAAGATATAATTCCTAGTGGAGAACCTACTCAAAATATTTATGAAGCTGTTAGTAAACCTGCTTGGGGAGCAGATGATAGTATAACTATGACATATGCTGATGATGATGCGCCAACAATAACATTTGAATTGTTAGGAAAAACAGTTTGGGATGTTGCAAATATTTGTCGTTCAGTTAGTCCAGATTTTATATGTGGTATAGCTCCATTTGATTTTAGATCTACATTATTTATTGGACATCCTAGGTACTATTATGCTTATTCATATTATAAAGATGGACAAGCTATTTTGGAAAAAAGAAAGCCTTATCAACAATATCATATTTATACTAGTTCTACAGATATAATTGATAATAAAATCAAAGCTTCTTCTAGAGACATAAAAACAGCTGCATTAGGATTATACCAAGTCGCTGAAAGTTTCAATATAAAAAGTCAACAACGTGTAGGTCCAATATTTGCAGATGCAGATATTTTTCCAGAATTTCAAAAAACTATGATTGTAGATACTCAACTGTACGGAAAAGGTATGCCGTTTTTCGGAACAATAACTAATACATTAACTAATAGTCTATTAGATAATTTTTCTTCATCTCCACATGAAAAAATTGCTTGGAGAATGACAGCAAGTGCTTTAAAGGAAAACATGAAAGATATGTATTCCGGAGACTTAATTATTTTAGGCGATCCAACAGTAAAACCACATGATCGAATTTACTTATCAGATAATTATGTTAATATGCAAGGACAATGCTTAGTAAAAGAAGTTGTACATCATTTTTCTGTAACAGAAGGATTTATTACTACTATCAGTCCAGATCTTATAGGAGTAGTTGATGATCCTTTTGAAGTTACAAATCAACAAATGTTTTCTACAGTTGGTGCGATAACATCTACTGCTTTATCGTTAGCATCATATAGCTTTTTTAATAAAAAAATAGGTAAGGCTCTTTCAACTAAAGATTTATCCAAAATAATTCCAAAACCAGTAGCAGATATTATAGAAAAATCTAAGGGTAAAATAGAAAATATTAAGGATACTACAGCTAACGGGAAAAAAGCTAAAAAAATTCTTTCTTTAGCCAATAAAACAAAAAACTTTATTAAACTAGGAGGAACTGCTTCTGGTATTATTGCTGCAATAGGCAGTTCAGCATTATTGTTACCAACTTTAGCTATAGGCGCACAAGCTATATGCTTTTATATGGTTGGAAATTATATATCAAATACTCTTTATCGTACTTTACGAAATTTACAGGCTATGCAAATTTTTCCTCTAAAGAAAAATTTAATTCCTTTTACAGCTGGAGTTTCTGGAAGTCAAGGATTTGTATACGGATCTCCAACATATAATCAACAAGGTGCTTTAACTAGTTTTATGAGTAATTTATTAGGCGACAATCAAGATGATTGTTGGCTTATTAGTTGCTTAAAAGATTATTTTATAGACGATAATATAAAAGATGTTGCTAATAAAAATATGCATAATCTAAATATAATTAATTCAGATAATAAACCTGTTAGAGATACTAAACAATTTGAAAATAGTATGAAAAATATAGCATTTTCTCAATCTACTATTCCTAAAGATTATAGAGAATTACAAATTATAAAATTAGCAACATCTAATAAAGATATGGTAGTAGCATATAAAAAATACGCTTTATTGTCGGATGATTTTTATAATAATACTAAATTAAGTAACAATATTTTATTGAGTGATTCAGAACAATTGCAGCCATACATATCAGAAAAATTTTTGATCATACTTCATGAAACACCTGCTTTAAATCAAAATTTAAATGTAACTGTAAATGCTATTAATATTAATGGAATTACAAAATATATAAAAGCAATAAAATATAAAACTAAAGATAATAAAACTATATATGATATACCATTTTTAAATCCAAATGCTTTATCAGTGCTAATTGAAATACTTCGTAGAGAAAAGAATCAAATGCCGCCAGTTAATTCTTCTGACCAATATGAAAACTATAATTATACTAAAAATAGTTTTATATTGTTAAAATCAGCTTTACGAGCAAATGATTCTGATACTTTAGCTTCTACTGGTTTCTCTTTTATATTAGAACCATATGGTAACATAGTAGAATTTTTTGAAGATGTAGTTACTAATTTTAAAACTGATATAGAAAATGAAGCTAAAAACAATTCTACTCTAAATAATACTATTTTTGATTTTAAAAAATTAGATAAAGGTAACGAATACGCTTTTACAGTATACATGCCTAGTGCATCTAGTCAAAATACAGAGGAGAATACATAATATGACTCTAAAACAAAATTTATTAGATAGATTAATACAACCTACAGTAAGAACAACAGATTCCTTAACAACTATAGGATTAGTAAAAACAGCAGATACTCGTAATAAAATTTGTACAGTAATATATAAAAATAAAAATGGTATCATACAAAAAAAAGAAAATGTAACTGTACGTTTTTTAGATAGCGGATTAGATTATTTTCCAATTGTTGGAGATTATGTAGTTTTACAATTAGAAGGAGATATTTGCACAATAATCTCTAAATATACTGCAAATGATTCTAGTAAAGAAAGCGCTAAGCAACAAATATCGCAAGATATTTATTCAGATTCCACCGGAGCTAATCCCGGTGGAACTATCTACTAATCGTAAAGAAAGGATATAATATGGCAGAACAAACAGAAAACAATATTAAAGTTAATTTAGAAGCAGATCCTCCTAAAGAATTTTCTACAAAATTATCAGATTTAGAAAATAAGGCAAAAAATCTAAATCGAATGACAGAAAAAGGTTTAATTAATGAATCAATTGGATCATCTGCTATTGTAAGAGATAATGGACAAATAAATCTTACAGCTAGTACTAGTTCTCAATATAAATTGAATCCTAATGGACAGTCAATAGAACAAACATTAGAAAGTAATACTATATCTGTAAGGAAAAATTTTTCAGTAAATGAATTAATAATTAACAATCATAAATTAAATCCAGATCTCTATGAGTTAACAGACTTTAAAACAAGAGATATTCTACCTGGACAAGATGTCATTATTGGAAATTTATGTGTTTATGGTAGTGTATTGGTTAAAGCATGGGAACCAAATCTTAAAAGGTATGTTCTTATTAGACGACCAATTAGAGTACCTATGTTTTCTAATAAATTAAATACTCCTTCTATTAATAGTGGATTAAATATAAATGATCCTTTAAAAAATACTGAAAATATTTTAGGAAAAACTAATCAAGGTTATCAAGTTAATGGAGCAATTACAGATGCTAAAAGTCTAATCGGGAAAGAAGGAGTAGACAGATCTGATCCTGCATCTAATACTGATAACACAAATAAAGATGCAGATAATAATAAAAATACTACTGACAATAGCACTAGTAAAAAGAAAGAAGAAAAATAGCTTATGGCAGATAACGATCAATATATAAAAACTTTAGAAAATGCATATAAAACACAATATGAACAAATACAAAAAATATATATAGATGGAATTAAGGAAATAGCTAAAAAATATAATAAAAGTGATTTGTCATTTAAAGATTTAATGATATTTTATGTATCTCAAAATGATAAAAATAACGATCAATTTTATAAAAATATATATGTGGGTACAGATTTAAATAAGTTAAATACAGTTAGACAGCTATTTAAAGAATTAGAGGATTTAAAAAAGCAATTAAAAGAAAATAATGTATCTATTTCAACCGATATACAACAGAATATAAGCAAAAAAGAAATAGAATCTATGATAAATGATATTGCCCAAAATATATTAGATAAACAATTAGATGAATATATGAATACTGAAGTTACTAAAATTTTATCTAAATATAATTATAATTTAAATATACAAGATTGTATCAATGAAATAAAAAAATACATATGGTCTTTTAATACCGCCAAAGAAAAAAATGAAACTGAATTAATAAATATTCAAAAAGAAATAAATAAATCTATAACAAATGCAATAGATAAAGCAACTAATGCAGCTATGTATAAATTAGAGCAAGATGTAAAAAATAAACTTCCAAATTTTAATGGGTATATAGATACTTCACAAAAATATTTAAATTCATTAAAAAAAATAGATATAAAAAAAGATATATTAACTAATGTTCAATCCAATTTAAAAGATGGATTGAATTCAATAGATAGTTCTATTAATAAAGTTTTAGGCAATTTTGGTCTTAAGGTTGATATATCTGGAACTTTTTCTGATGATATCGGTATATTGTCTAAAGAAATTACATCATCTTTTGACAAATATCTTGATCCAATAATTAAAGAACAAAATAAAGTAATAGATATAGCAGAAATTCATATAAAAGAAGCGGAAGAATTAGTTAAAGAATATGAAGCACAAGTACAAGGCTTAATTAATAGATGGGAGCAAACAGCTCAGGATTACATAAAACAACAAGAACAAAAATTAGTTAATACAATAATTAATAGTATTAATATAAAATTTTAGGAGTAAATGGCATGATCGATTTCGCTATTAACAATAAAGGAGATTTAACTTTTGATAGATATTCTCCTATTAACATATTTAAACTATCTTTTAGAACAACTAAGTATCCTATTTTTCAAATACAATTTTTACAAGAAGATCAACATATTGAAAGAGATATTAAAGATAATTGTTTTGTTGTAAAATTCATAACAACAAATCTAAACGATAAGAAACATAAACAAAATAAAGCTATACATAATTTAGATGAACTAAGACAACGTGTAATGATTGCCTTAAGAACAGAAGAAAATGAATTAACTGATAGTAATTTATTAGGAAGTAAATTATATACATATAAACATAAAGATATTTTATCTTTAGATGTACAACAAGGTATTATTGATACTATAACTAACTATTTAAATAATATGTTAGATGGTATTTATAATATTGAAGTAAAAGTAATACCCAAAAAAATAGATAATCCATTTTTTTGTCAAAATTTATCTATTTATATATTTTTAAATGATGAATTATTGTACGTTTTTTTATTCTAAGATTGGAGGTAATTAAAATAAAATCCGCTAAAGATATACAATCTGATTTAAGTAATAATTTTAATCAATTAACTAATGAAACCATTGCTCCTGGATCAGTTATAGATTTATATAATACTGCAACTAGTAAGGTTTATGAAGATTTATATTTAGAAATAGAAAATAATAAAACTCCTCACATATGGTCAAATTTAGAAGGCGAAAAATTAGACGATACTGGTATTTGGGTTAATTTACCACGTAAAGACGGAGAAAATGACAATAACTATAAATATAGATTACAAAATTGGATGTTAAGTGCAGAATCAAGTAATACTACAGCTATTCAAAATGCATTAACTAATTTGCAATATGCTTCAAATGTTGATTACCAGCCATATACTAAAGGAACTGGAACTGGTGCATGTTATATTATACCTAAAAATTATGATATTAATACAATAAATAACGCCTTAAATGAAGTACACGATATAATAAAACAAGTTGCATCACCATCACTGTATATAGAATATATAATACCAACTGTAAGAGCTGTTAAACTTCAAATATATATGGTTACTAATAATGGAGATATAGAGGTTATTAAAACTAACTTATCTAACGCAATAGCAAATTATATAAATTCTATACCGCCAAATGAATATTTAGAAATTGGAGAAATAAATAAAATAGGAATAAACACTAATAATGTTAGCTATTTTAATGTAATTTCAGTACTAATAGATAATTTAAATGTTGGAGACATTAGAGTCTTACAAACTATAGATTCTAAAATGTTATTTGATAAAATTATTTGGATAGAAGGAGATATGTAATTATATGATAACTTCTGAACAAGCTTTCTTATATGCAATTCAATCATTTCCAAAATGGATGGATATAAGAAAATATCCTAGAACTGCTAATGGAGCAAAATATTTACAATCTATAATTAAAGAACAAGACAATGTAGTTACTGAATTAAAAAAATATATAAAAGATTGTTTTTTGGCTAGTTATATAGGTAGAGAAAATACAATTATTGATTATGCTTATATTGCACAAGTAGGCAATATTGATATAAATTTAATAAAAATAGATAAAATTAAAATAACTAATGATCCTAAATTGTTTTTAAATAATAGAGAAACATATTGTTTATTTCAAGATGGATATATAATTATAGATCAAGCTTTAATTGCTCCTGAAGATAATATTTTATATTATACATATAATGAACAGGAATATTCTTCTACATTAATTAAGACACATATATGGAATATATTTGACGAATTTGCAATGATGTCTTCATTAGAAAGATATGATAATGAAACTAATGAGGAACTAATGAAACGTTGTTTTTTATCTTTTTCTAATAAGCCTAATAGTAGTATAGATGGAATAAAGAACACTATAGCAAATGCATTAATTAATTATGTTCCATTATCAAATTCTGATATAAAAATAGAAACACCCAACTTGGACAATATGTCCAAGTTGATTAATAATACAAGTTTATATGAAAAATTAACTGAATTTAATAGAGATTTTTTTAGAGTAAAAATATGGGATATTAGTGTTTGGGAACATAAATTTAAAGAATTAGATTATATTCCAAATGTATGGGACACAACATTAGATTTTTATCAAATTGGCACTGGACAAGGATTAGACTTAAGTACTAAATTGTTAAACAGTACAGACAATGATACTACTAATATTGAAGTAAATGGTTATATTATATCTGAAGCTATTATAAATGAATATATTCATAAGCATAATATTTCAAAAGAAATAGCATTAAAATTAAAAAAATATAAAAATGAATTAAAATCTAAAAAAATAGATTATAGAATAAAAGCTTTTAATGTATTTGAAATAGAACCTACATCTATTTATTTAAAAAGCTCTATTAAAAAAAGTGGAGAAAATATTTGTTATTTAGAAGATATTATTAGTCCTAACGATGAATTAACTACTATTAATCCAGGTAAATTAGAGAATGGTACTTATAATTTAAAATTTTTACCAAGAGACAATTTTTCTTCGATGAATATTTATAATGTAGATATTATAAATAAAGATAACAAAAAAAGTTTGTTAACAGAAGATAAGGTATTTAAATTTAAAAATGGAATATTACAAAATATTGATATATTAGCTCATATAAATTCTTTAGATAAACTTAAAACATATGATAACATAATACAAAAGAATGGATTAACAATAGGCCCTTATGGCACTAAAGGTACTATGGCTATAGATATTACTGGTATGGACGGTAAACCATTAAATATAAAAACAAATTGTAAAGAAGTTAATTTTACTAATGATACACAATTTGTCAATTATACCGGATTTGAATTAGATAATAATATATTGACCTCTAAAGAAGACGCTTCATCTAGTAATATAATAATAGATTTATATTGTTCTTCACTTTCTTTTTCATTTTTAAAAGCAGAAGATCCAATTATGCAAGGTAGTTGTAGTGTATCTATATCAGTAGATGATAAGATAGATACTATGTCTGGCCTATGGACTACACCAAAAACTTATCACAAGGAATTTGATAAGTTTTGTCATGTTCACGTAGAAATTCAAAAAATAGGTATGTATCCTATCTCTATTAAAGACATTATGGCATCAAGATATAAAATAACTAAATATCTTGATTATGGAGAATTATTAATCACTCCATTTAACACTATGCTTCCATCATATAATGGAAAAGAAAATACTTTATATATAGACATAGAATCATATTCTAGTTATGCTCCAACAATTGAATATATACATATTGGTCCATCTTTAAAATATTCATATTATGAAATAAATAATATATCTATAACTGAAAATGATATATTAAAATTATCTACTGATTGTAGAGTAGAATTATATAAAGATAATAATCTTATATCAAATGATTATTCTACTTTTAATATATATAAAAATAATACAAATAAAAATATTTTAGTTGAAATATTTACTGATAATTTTATAGACATTGTTAATTCTTCTAAAAAAATTTTAAAAACTAATTATAATGGAAGAACTATTAATTATATTGAATTTTTACCATCAGAAGAAATTAGTTATATAACCATAAACGGAACTTTCTTAATAGATAAAGATAGAAAAAGTATTTATGAACTTTTATCTTTATCAAAAGATGATAAAGTATATATAAGTTCTGGTAGTAGTGGTTTTATTGTTAAATCTATTGATAAAAAAGAAAAAATATGTGTAATAAATAAAAGTTTATTATCTTATCAATCTAACGTTTATTCATACGAATTATCTAATAATAATATGATTGGATGTTTTGTTTTGGATAAAAATAATAATATCATATCTAAAACTAATCAATTAGATAAAAATTTTGAAGAAACATATATTGTTTTAAATGATAATACGGAATATATTGCATATAATACTGAAACTATTTTTTCTTCTGAGATATCCAATATTGATATGGTAAATACATTTTATCCATTACTAGATTTTAATAAAATGATGTTTTATAAAATAGATAGTATGCTATATGACAATATAGATATAAACTTTATAAAACAATATCAAGATAATATTGAATATGATAAATGGAGTTTAGGAAATAAACAATTAAAAATAAATTGTGATTTTGATTTTACTAATATGGATATTTTTAATCTAGATGTAGATGAAATAAATGAAATTTTTACTATATCTAGCGTCATAGAGTTAGATGAAACATATGTTATTAATGGACAAGAAGAAGATATTGGCAAATTTATTATTGAACCTCCAGACGATATGATTGTAAATTATGAAGAAAATACTGTTCAAGAAGAATTGATTATAGAAGATGATGGTTTTAATAAACTATATTATTCTAATGTAAACAACATTATATCTATAAAAATTAATAATATTACACTATCATCTAGTAATTATATGTTAAATAAAGACAGCGGTATTATAGTTTGGTTAAATAAAACATATGTTGGACAAAAAGCTATTATTATCTATGATTACAATAGACCAGTATCATTATCTTATAAATCGTTAGATTCATTATATGCTTCTGTTGGATATGCAGTTGATGCATATAAGATTATAAATTCACAGCCTATAATAATTAATGATTCAAAGAATAATGATATAAATATAGTAGATTTTGGAAACAACATAATCCCTGATAAAATTATAGCTCATTGCGATAATCCTAATTTTGGAGTAATCATAGAAGAAAATAAAATCACTACAAAAATAATCAATCAAAACAATAATATCATTGTAAAAACAGGATATTTTTACGATAATGTTGGAAATGAGTTTTATCTTTTTGAAAACATGTATAGTGATCCTATAGATAAGATGAGTTATATTGAGTTACATTATGTAAAAAGAACAATAGATTTTCTACAATTTATGCAAAAATCAATTAATCACGTTTTAGATTCTATAATGACAAATTATAATCGAACTATTGAATTGTGCCATATAGATTCCGAATATAAAGATGTTAAAGGAATTAGTAAATTAAATTCTATAAGTTCTTGTGATACTTTTGAAAGTTGGATCAACTTTGAAATGGATATATCACTTGATAAACAATTTAACGATATTTGTTTAAAATTTAATCCATTAAAATCAAATTCGTATGCATTATTAGAATTAAATCCTAATAACAATATATTATCTTTACTAGCATCAAAAACATTAAATCTATCTATATGTAAAGAAATTAAATTAAGACAAGATTCTATGTCTAAGAGTATATTAGTAGAACCTTATGCTAAATTATCCAACGTTAACGATACAAATGTATATTATTATAACTTTAAAAATGAAGATTTATCGTTTAGATATTTTTTGTTAGTTATGGGTAATGGATATTTAGATGACATATTATTATTATCCCAAGATAAAGACATAATAGCATCACATAATAAAAATTTAAATATACTATTTAACGATGGTATACAAGAAAAAGCATATGAATTATATGAGCATATTTTCAATTTCGATATAAATGGAAATACTTTAAATGGGCTAGAATTAAATTCCGATAACGAAATTCAAACTGGTTCTAACGTTGATTGGGGAGTAACTCAAATTTATAACATTAAACAAGATTTAGATAAATGTATCTTAGAAAAAGTTATCTTAAATCATGGAGCTTTTTATTCAACCGACAACGATTCTGAATATGGAAGCATTATGACTCCTGCAATTATATTAAATAATAAAAAATCTATTAAAGATTTATACGTAGTAATAAATAATGTAGTAATAAATGAAATGAGTGGTTTTAATATAGAGCTTCTTACTTCTAATTCTATAGATAATAACTTTAATAAATTATTCTCTGTAGATAAAACAAATATATTAGAAATGACTGTAGCTAATATATTTGATTATATAAAATTAAAAATAGAACTTCCGCCTCACAAAATAATAAATGATTTATCTATTTATGCTGCATATTTTGAAGGAGAAACTACTAGTCCTAAAATTAATCGCAATAATGAAGGTTTTTTAATAACTAAAATATACGATACTACATATGAAGATAAATTTATATTGTCTAAAATAGATTGTAATATTACGAATAAAGAATATTTTAAATTCTATATACGAGGATATAAAAAAGACGATATGTCAGAAGTATTTACGCAATGGTATGAATGTATTTTTGATGATGAATTTAACTGTACAAATGCGCATATTTTTGAAAATTATAGATTCTTCCAATTTAAAATTGATATAAATAATGCAAATACTATTGTAAAAATTAATAATATATACATGAAGGTGGTTAAATAATTTTGAAACAAATATTTGACTCTAACAGTAGAATTGAAAAAATCAACGATGGTATCAAATTCTATGAACAAGATATATTGTCTTGTTCATACGTATTTGAAGATGACTTAATTATAGATTTAGATATAGATTATATAATGCCTGGATTTGGCATAGTTATAATAGAAGATAATGATGTATCCTTGCAAAAAATAGACATTGCTTATTTATTTAAAATAGGCAGTAATGATTTTACTGTAATAGAAAAAAATTTTTCAAATCAACAACAACTTCAACATACATCTTGTGTTTTATCTCCATCTATTAACAATAAAAATATTAAACTTAAATTTACATATAAAAATAATCAAGTATCATTCGATTGGATATTTGATAATGATACTACATATAATTTAGGCAAAATAACATTAAAAAAGAAAATAGGTAGATACAGAATAGGATTTTATTCAAATCAAAACAATATAATTCATTCTTTTTCTTTTAAACAAGGTATAGCTAAAAATTGGAATGCTAGTATAAAAAATACTTGTGGAGGTAGAATATCTTTTTTCGATAATGGATTTATGTTTGAAAATTGTGAGTATGATGCTGAAATAGAACAATATAATATACCATTAAAAAAAGGCATTTATTATCTCAGTTATGACACAGATAAAGTTAATGATGAGTTTAATATAGATTGTTATGTTATTCCTTCAGATGTTCAGTACGAAGAAAAAAATTTTGAAGATGAGAATAAAAATTTATTGTCTAAAGATAACATAATTAATTTAACTACTGATATGGTAGTAAATTTAAAATTTAAAGGAGTTAATGGTAAGATAAAAAACATTTCTATCAAAGAAGATCCAGATAGTGGTTACGTAGAAACAGAAGGAGAAGTTGTCTCTATTGATGGTAGCTACATGACCGTTTATTTAAAAGAATTAAAACAGGTTAGATGGAAGGGAACAATAACAACTATACCTAAATATATAGATTTCACAAAACCTTGTCCTTATGCAGTAATAGAAACAATAAACCATAGAACAACAATAGAAGAAATAAATGTACAATTAAAACAAGAATACGGTTATATATATGATGTAGGGAAAAGTATTCTTTCTATTTGTGATACTGAATATAAAAATATTTACAAACAAATAAATATTGAACTATGCGAAGAAGATCAGCAAAAAATTAATGTTTTTAGAAATATTAATGCATTTATTTTTGAGCTTATACTAACTAAACTTGATGGAGAAGAAATTAACGTTATATTACAGAAAACATTTAAAAAGTATATAATCGCTAAAATTAATGGGCCTATTATTGTAACAAAAGAAGATAAAAAAACAGTTTTTGATTTATCTAGTTCGTATAGAGAATTTTCTATAGAAAATAAAATATTAAAATTATATTCTTCACAATATCCTATATCTATAAATGCAAGTAGTCTATTTGTAAACAGTTCTAACCTTAAAGTTTATGCTATCCCTGATTACGCTACTGTAGATATGACTAAAAATACTATTGAAGAATGTGCTTCTTCTTTTATAAAACTAAAAACTAAAGAATATACAATAGAATATTTTAATGAAAATACTTATATAAATATTTTAGACGAATTAAAAATAAAATATCCAAATATAATAATAGAATATAGCGATATAAGTGATTTTGAATATTGGTTTACTAATTACGAAAGAGAAGTATTTAATACTGATAACAATAATTTAGTGTTATCTAAAAAACTACTAGAAGCATCTAATAACGTAATAATTTATGGAATATTACCTAATAGTATTATTAAAGAAAGTAATCTATATAGAGTTCCAAAAGGAATTATTAATTCTATAGACTATTACGCTGAGCAATACAATATATTATTGGGTAATGAATATAACATAGATTATGCTAATAACGAAATAGGAATTGAACAAACTGAATTAAAAAAATATAAACAAATAATTATCGATTATATTAAAAATGATAGTTATGCTATAAATTATATTGAGAATTTAGATCAATACGAAGTAGATATAGCTACTAATGAAGATATGGTATACGTTAATTACGATATGCATGATGATGGATCTACATATTCTTATAAGACTACAAATATCATTCCTGATAAAAATAAATATGTTGTTTTAAGAAAAGAGGAGTAACTATTGAAAATACAGATTCCTAATTATAACATAATAGAAACAGATAATTTAAATATTAATGATATTCCATTATCGTACATAGATTTAACTTATAAAAATTTAAAAATAAATTGTAAAATCAATAAAGAATATTTAAAAGATGAAAAAACTCCTATTAGACCTTATTCAAAAGTAAGTCCTGATGATCTATTTTTTAATAGCAAATATGAAATATTAGATAACATAGAATTAAAAAGAAATGGTAATGAATACATATATGAACCTAAAAATATTATAGAATATACGCCAGAATCTTTTTCATGTAATGTTCTTATAAAGAAGAATATTACATTTTCAAATAATAATAACTATAACTTAAAAATATCTGTTATTGAAGATGGTGAAAGTCTTGAACGTTCAAGTAGTTTAATAAGTATATTTGCTGATGCATATAGACGAGATATAGCTCCTTCTAATATATCTATTAATAATAAATCCTTAAAGCCAGAATCATTAATTACTTCTTCTCTGATGGAAAATGATATAATATTTGCTCATTCTAGTAATGGAGTCAATATTACAAATAGCGATAATGAACTTATAGATATTGATATAGATAATTTATTAAACAATCATGTTAATTTATGGTTAAGTATTGATAGTTTTGAAGATAGTTTAATTCCACAAGAAAATATTGAAAATATAACAATATATGAAGATACTAGTATATTTAATATAAAACAATATCCTCAAAACAAAAAAGAAAATGAACATTATTTTATATTTGATGCTAACAAAAGACATAAAAATTATAGTAGTGATATCTATAATTATATAAATTTCGCTAATAGTGTTTTAATTATTGAAAAAAAAGATGCTGGACACTTAATCTTAACTCCTAATTACGTTTTAAATGATTTAGAAAGTAATGCTAAATTAATTTATGAAGTTATTATGTATGTATTTTTAAGATCTTATTATCTAAGTAAAACAGCATATTCTTGGATAACAACTGAGCCTATAGATTATATGTCATATTCTTATAATAAATTAAATATAAATCATAAAAATATAAATATTAATAAACTTTTATTAAATGATGATTATGATATAGGTAATCAATATAGAATAATAAATATACTTATTTCTAATGATAACGTTAAATTTAAAGGATTAAACAGCAATGGAGATATGTATTTTTATAAAATAAATAATATTGATACTCCAAAAAAAGAAGGAGAAACATCTTTTTTAACTACAAAACAAACAGTAATAAACTATTTTGAAGAAGATATTAATCACATTGAAACTAAATTTAGTATATCTTCTAATATTATTGATGATATTGCTTATATAACTATAAATCCATATTATAGCTCATCAAATAAAATATTTAATAATAATACTCAAACTTTTAGGTTATCTGATGTAGATATAGAATATTATATCTGTACTAAACCAAAATCTCCCCAAATAGAGTCTATGTTTACTTTTGTTTCTTGTAGTGATTATGATTTAGAAAAAGACGGGAATATATTATGTTATATTACTTTAACAACTACAAAAGAAACACGAAATCATGACATACGAATTAATGGTGGAGGATTGCCAAAAAATCAACCAAATAATTTTGATTTAATAGATATTGGTAATATATATGGTAGACCATATAGGATAGGTTCTACTATTATTATAAGTTTACCTAAAGAATGCGAACAGTATAACGATATAATACAAAAAGAAGTATATAAACATATATCTTCTGGTGATTATCCAATATTTTTTTATGAATAAGGAGGGAATAAAATGATAAATAAATTAATAGATTTAAATTTTGCTCCAGGAATTAAGGCTAAAGATATAAATTATAATTTTGATTTAATTCATGATTGGATAACAAAAGAACGTTTAAGAATTGGTGGATATGGATTAGTAGAAGGATTTGATTTATCTGCTAATTTAAAAGATTTTAGTATAACAGTTTCTGAAGGGATATTAATAAATCAAGATGGTGAAGAAGTTATTATTCCTGAACAAACTTTTACTGTAGGACCTCCGGAATATACTGTAGAAACAGAAGAAATAATTTGTCCAGCAAGTGGCATAATTACATTAAAATATAGACCATATTCAGAAGAAACATATGGATATATAGAATATATTCCGCCAAATACAGGTAATCAACCACAAGAAACTGATATATCTGCTAATGAAAAAACAACTGGAATGAGAGTTCCAATTATGCAACTTATAGGAAACAAAATATATATAAATGCCAATTCATGGGAAAATAAAACAATTAAAGTAACTTATAAAAGAACTCAGAACAGAATAGATTCTTTAATGTTGTATAAAAATGGAGAATATGAATACGAAAAAAGTATACCGTCAACATCTCCGTCTCATGTTGATTTAGGAGATTATATTAATTATTTTTGTGTAGGAATAATATATTGGAATATAGATACTAAAATTACAGTAGATTTTTTCATTAATCATAGAAGTTATAGAAAAGTATATGTAGATAAAGATAATAATTTATACTTAAATGGTGAATTGTATAAAAAACCTAAATTTATTTATTTTAAAGAACCTGAGAATCCAGAAAAAAATGATTTATGGTATGATAGTGAAACTAATACAATATATATATGGAAAGAAACTGATGGAGATTTTGGTTGGGTAGCTATAAATGATTTTTCTACGTTAGCTTTAAGAGATAAAAAAATATGGACCATAGAAGATTTTCCAGAAGATGCACAAACATTTATGTTTAATGATGATGAAACAAATTTATTTTATGTGCCAGATACTAGCGCATTAGAAATCATTATTGATAACGTTCCTTTAATGAGTGATCAATTTGATGAAGTTATCATAAAAAGCGATAAAGATTATTTAAGTAATGGTAGAGGATTTAGATTAAAAGATCCATTAGATCGTCCTACTTATGTAGAATGTATAGTTCATCATTGTGTTCGCAATAAACCAGTAAAAGAAACATTTCAACGAGCAGCTATTTTTATAGATGAAAATTGCATATATTATAGTCCAGAAAATATAAATCATATTTTTCAAACTGATATGGCTTATGTGATAGGAGAAGATCAATTAGAAGTTTTTGTAAACGGATTAAGATTAAATAAAGATATTGATTTTATAGAAATGATATCAGAAACAATAGAAGCAACAGAATCTGATAGAAAAAAAATGACTACATATTTTAAAATCAAGCCAAACATAACATTAAATAGTGGAGACATAATTACATATAAAATTAGTAAACACGTTTGGAGCTATGATCATCTAGATATGATGATGCATGAAATAGAAAATAAAGCTAATCAAGCTATATCTGATTGTACTCAATTGAAAGAAGATTTAAGTGAATTGAATGATAACGTATATAATCAATTAGAGTCTATTGAAGATAATATACAGGATCATATCAATTCAGTTGGAAATTTAGATGATTATTTAAAAACTGATTCAATTTTAACTGAATCTAATTTACCAGAAACTGTTAAAAATAAAATGATTTCTGGACAACAATATGCTCTTTTTCCTTCTACTGATACAATAATTTTATCTAACACAAAAATAACAGATTTTATAATTGTTACTTATATAAGTGAACGAATGAATCGTAATTTAATAAAAGATACTGAATATTTTTTAACACAAATAGATAACGATATACGTGTTGATATTAGCGGTGACTTGATGGCAAGTGATGCTAATATATACATACAAATATTAAAAGTGGGTGAACATTAATGAATGATCCTATAATTACATGGTATGCTAAATTAGACAATGATACAGAATTTAACAAAACAAATGAAATTTATGCTGGATCTTATACTAAAGAGAATAGTATAAACGTTAATATGCAAATATGGAATAATCGTTGGGGTACAGAAGACGTACAACCTTTAAATAATTTTAATATAAATATTTATTTTGATAAAGAAGAAGACTTCATTTTATTAGATTACTGTACTGTTGTGTTAAATAAGACAGAAATATTAACTATTAATAAAACTAATAAAATAGGAGTACTAACATTTGATCAAATAGAATTAAGTGGAGCTTTGAATGATGGTACTATAGAAAATAATCCAAATAATTATATTTTATTAGATTTTATTTTTAAGGCTCCTAACAATACTAGATTGAAAGTAAACGATTTAAAAACTCTATTTTTTGAAATAATTCCTCTATAAAACTATATTGTAAGGGTAATATGTATATGTAAACTAACAATAATAAAAGGAGTTTTATATTATTATGGACAAACAAACTGTAACTCGTTTTATTGTGGATCAAAAAAATAGTGAATCTGCTCCTAATAAAACGATAGACCACACAAAGCCTAGACTAAATCTAGGTACATTAAAGTATTCTACAAAAAAGAAACTCACTGATAGTGAAAATGTAGGTACATTAGTATTTACTACAGATACTGGAGAATTTTATGTAGGAAGAGGATATGATTCTTTCATAAAGAAAATATCTGATATTTTTGTAGGTAATAAAAGTGATTTTCCTGCTGTTGGTACTGTAGACAAATTATATTGTGCTATTGATGAAAAGATGCTCTATTATTGGAACAAAACTAATTATTATAGATTTGCGATATTAGATGTTCAATTATATCAAGACGTCTTTGAAGTTAATGAAGAAGAACAAAATCAATTTCACTTAACTAAAACACCATTGGATAATATAATGTCTATGTCTATTAATGGATTAACGTATTTTGTTCCGGATTTTACATACGACAAATCAACTAATAATATAATTTGGAATAAGGATGCTGAAAATAGCTTTTCCATTATAAACAGTAAAGTAGTAGTAGAATATATGATTCTTAAAGAATCAGATAATATTATTATAGATAATGATATTGATAATTCAGATAATACTATTGTTAACTATGCTTCTAATACCGTTTCTAAAAAACTTAATAAACTAAAAATCAGCAATAATAAAAATAATTTCAGTATTGCTTATAATGGTAATGAAGTTTTAACGTCTAAAATACAAAAAGGAGTGAAATGATTTGTTCAAACCGAATTTTTCTCAGATAAAAAATGGAGCAGATATCTCTAAAGCTCTAGAATCTCATTTTATTGAAAATAATTTAGATGGTAAATGGAAATTTATCGTAAATGAAGATGGAAATCTAGCATTAAAATACGGAGATAAAATAATTGGTGATCCATGGAAAAAACCAACTGAATAATGACATTTACATTAAGTAATATACATATTAGGTTAACCAAAAAAAATAAAAAAGAAAGGCATGATTTAAATGGCAGAAAAGTCAAAAGTTGCAACATTTGCAGCAGGTCCTAAAACATTTTTAGGTACTTCTAACTTTGGTAATACTAACGTCAATGGTACTTTAAATGTTACAGGAAAATTAACAATACAGCAGGAAGGCACTATAGGTGCAGAAAGTAAAGATGCTGTAACAGGAAATCAAATACATAACTTAAAGACTGAATTAGAAGGTTCTATTGCTTCTGCTGGCTCTAACGCTACAGAACAAATAGAAGCAGCTAAAACAGAACTAAAAGAAAAAATTACAGAAGTTGATACTGCTTATAAAAAAGCAGATACTACTCTAGATGGTAAAATTTCTGCACTTTCTTCTACTTTAGAAGGTAAACAAATTAATGTTACTGGAGATTCTGGAGACGGTTATACAGTAACTGGTGCTAATGGTGGATTGAAATTTGTTGGTGGTTCTAATATTAATACTACTGTTGCTAATAATGGTGATATCACTATTGCACTTGAAGATAATGCTACAGTTTCTGGTTTAACTGTTAATGGTAATTTAAATGTTACTGGTACTACTACTACAGTTAATTCTCAAGATTTAGTAATTAAAGATAATATGATCACTCTAAATTCTGGTGATGAAGGCGAAGGCGTTACTAAAGGTATTGCTGGTATTGAAATTAATCGTGGTAGTGAAGCTAAATATCAAATCGTTTTCGATGAAAGTGATGATAAATTAAAAGCTGGTGTAGAAAGCGAAACTAAAGCTTTAGCAACAGAAGAATTTGTTACAAAAGCTGTATCTAATGCTACAACAGCAGGATCTGAACAATTGGTAAATGGACAGTGGAAAGTAACTGTTGAAAATGGTTGCTTAGTTATTAAATATGGAGATAAACTCTTAGCTTCTTGGGATGCACCTGTAGAATAATAAATACATAATAACGTACTTAATAAAAGGGAGTTTAGATTACGCTAAACTCCCTAAAATTTTATATTAAAGGAGAGATATATGTGACTATTTATTCCTTACATAAATTATCAGAATTAGATATAAAGAAAATAAAAGATATTTTTAAACAATCAAAATGCCCTCAAGAAAGTTTAAAATTTACATTTAAAAACTTTACAAAATTAACTACTAACAATGTAATCATATTTGACAATGTTAACGTTAATAATCCTAATGTTTATATAACTAAAATATAAAAATAAAAGAAAGGATTTTTATTATGGCTACAAAAGGAAAAATAAAAATATACGAAGACAATAATTATAATGATTTTTATCCTTTAACTGTATCAAGTCAAGTTGTTGACTTAAAAACAAATGTAGTTAATATTATTAAAGAAACTTTAAGTTTCAGAAAAGCAAATACTTCTTATAATTTAGATGATAAAGTCATACTAAACGAAGATTTTATAGGAACATATTTAATTTGTATAAAACAAGGTATAACAGCAAAAACAAATTTATCCTATTTAACAGATGATGTTGAAGATAATGAAATTATAATAGATGGAACTGTTAATTGGAAAGTACATAGAAGCGCAGGAATTAATAGTTTTAAAACTACAGCATTTCTTGATTCTGCTCAAAACTGGAAAACGAACAATCCTATTTTAGAAAAAGGTCAAATAGCACTTGAAGAAGATACTGGCTTTGTAAAAATAGGAGATGGTATAAATACATGGAATTTTTTATCTTATATAAAAGATTCTAAATTAGATACTAAACTAGATAAAAATGGAACTGCTCAAAAAGCTATAAAAGACGAATTGAACAATAAAATAGATGAAACTTATATAAAGAAAATATCTGTAGATGGATCTACATTAACTTTTACAAAAGGTAATGGCGTATCTAGTTCTATAACTTTACAAAATGGTTCATATCCATTAGCCACTCAAATAAATGATGGATTAATGTCTAAAGAAGATAAAATTAAATTAGATAATGTTAATTTAAATAGCGAAGAAAATCAAAATACTTTTTCTAATATTTCTGTAGGAGCTACAATTATTAGCGCAGATCAAAAAACAGATACATTAACTCTTAAGTCTGGACAAAATATAAACTTAAGTGCTAACAATTTAGACGATAGTATAACTATTGCTTTTACTGGAACAGTAGATAATGCTAATAATGCTATAAAATCTAAACAAGATTATCTAGGACAAAATATACATGAAACGTATATTAAAAATATTCAAGGAAATAGTAATAAATTAACAATCGTTAAAGGCAATGATGTAAGTTCTATTATAAACATAGATAATGTTCCAAATGCTATAAAAGCAACTCAAGATAGTAGAGGACAAAAAATAGATACTACATATATAAAAAATATATCTGTTTCAGACAATACTTTAACTATATATAAAGGAGACGGTTCAGCTACTAATTTAGATATCATTAGTTTTGATCAAATTTATCCAATAGGTGCTATATATATGTCTACTGTATCCACAAATCCTGCTACATTATTTAAAATAGGAAATTGGGAAGCACTGCCTGCTGGACGTGTATTACTAGCTCAAGGAACCTCTATTTGGGGAGTTAATTATTCCGCTGGCAGTACTGGAGGAGAAGATAAACACACATTAACAGTTAGCGAATCAGCTCCTCATAATCATACAGGAAACGCAACCACTTCTGGTAGTACTCATACTCATGCTTTAACTATGCGAGCATCTCATGGTAAATCAGGAAATGGTGGCGTTCCTAGATTTGGTGATGGTGATGTATGGTCAGACTATAAAACACAAAATTTATCTGCTGCTGGAGAACATAGTCATGCTATTACTATCAATAATTCTGGTGGCGGACAAGCTCACAATAATATGCAACCATACTTATCTGTATATATGTGGAAAAGAACAAGTTGATAAAAAACATTAAAATAAGAATCTTTTTAAGAGGTTTATTTTTTCTACGCTTATGTTTGTATGTAAAAATAATAAAATCTCTCAAAAAGGCTCTTATTTGCTGTATTAAATTGTTTATGTTTTTCATACAATTCTACTTCCTATTTTTTAAATAATACCATATTTAGCTAACATTTTTTCCATTAGAGTTAATGGTTGTTTATTTTCTTGTCTATCTTCTTCGATATTTTGGTTATACTCTTTACAAAAGATTGGAATTAATACCTGTGTTTTACCGTCATTACATTTTTTTATATATATATCTTTTTCTTGTTTTTTTACAAAATCTGAATTGCAATTATTACAATGAAAATGTATTCCATCTTCAGAGTTAATATTATATATTTCCGAATTGTATTTATTTCTACCAGAACGTTCATAACAATTAGGACAGTATATTTTTTTACTAAACATTGGTCTAAATTGATAGTCACAATCTAAACAAGTATAACTTTTACCATTCTCTGTTTTCACATGATAAGAGCCACAGTTAGGACAAATACTACCAGATAAGAAATTTTCATCTCCACTACCACATTTTTTACATAATAAATATCCTTGCGTTTCTGTCGCATTATAAAAAGTAGCTAATTCACGAATATTTAAATCTCTGCTGTCTATTATTTCCTTACAACCACCACTACAAGCATTTAAATAGACATTATGGTCATGTTCTGTATCTTCATGTGAATAATTAGGACAAGAATATACAGTAGCTGCTTTAATTGCGTATATTTTATAGTATGGATTTTTATCCTCATTATAAAATCTCTTTACTCCTGTATTATTTAAATTTGGTCGCATTAATCTTCCACATTTACGACAATATAAATGCTCTAATATATCATTTCCATAATTTAGCATTGCATGTATTTTTCCAACATAATTTTCTTTAACTAAACGTTGTTCGCCAATAAAAGCCTCTTTAAATACTCTATCATCAAACATATTTCCCAATAGAAGTAACTCTGCTAAATTTAAATTTGAATGAGGCGATTTGTATTCAAGAGATGGCCAAACTATATTATCGTCTCTGTATATGTTACTATCACTAAATTCAATGTGTAATCCACTATACTTATTAAAAGTTGCGCAATACATTCTTTTTTGAGGACAATATATCTTTTTTTCTTCAGGTGTTATTTGACACTGTGCTTCGCAGAATTTTGAAGTTCTAGGGCAAACTTTCGTTAATATAGATAAGTTAAATGGCCTATCTGTATTTTTTCTTTTGTCTTCTACAATTTCTTTATTTATATTATCTATATAGTTATCAATCAAAACCTGTACTGTCTTTAATCTATCTACGCTTTCTGGATAAACATATGCTCTACTTAATAAGATATATGTAATAATATACAATATAGATTTTTTATCTCGTTTTGTTATTTCTTCAAAAATGATTTTAAGATCATCAAACTTATTAAAATATGTTAACCAATATAAACAAGTGCATTGAGCTTTTGTTGATAGCTGAAAAAATACATCTATCATATTAGAACTTTTATTTTTGTATATATCTTGAAAATATTTTATTTGTTTTTTGCTTAATTCCAAAGATATATCTAATATATTTAATTGTGATAGGTCATAAATTAAAAGATTGTAATCATTATTGTCAAATCCTTTTATTGTTTTTAAATTATTTTTTAAAAAATGTATGTTTTTATTCACAAAATCTTTATCATTAAATATTTTGACATATTCTATTATCATTTTTTTAAAATATGAAAATTTATAGCATGTTGCATTTTCATCATCACTCATTATCATGTTATTTATCGTTAAGGTAATAGAATTCTTATAAGTTTCTTGTAAAACATTTTTAGCTTCTGTAACATTAAAATCATTTACATCTTTATCTTTATAATAATTTAATGCTTTTTTGATATAGTCTATCTTTTGATCGTCACTCATTTTCTCTAAAAGTTCTTCACAATATACATCTTCTGGCAATATATCAATGTCAATCTCTTCGTTAAAAACATCAAATAAATCTATTATTTTTTGCTTTTTAATATCTAATTCTTGATAAAAATCACTTATAAATATAATTTTTTTATCCAGATCTAAAGTTTTTATTATGCGATCTACATCTATATAGTTGTTATTTATTTCTATACATGATAATAATAACTCTAAAGAAAGATCATTAGCTACTTCATATACAGTATTCGTAAAAATTTCTCTTATGATGTTTAATTCATTGGCATTATATATATGTTGATTACTATTTATAGTTAATATCTTTTTTGATAATTCTATAATCATTTCATTTGGTAGAGAATTTAATATGTCTTTATCAAACAATATACATCTTGGCAAATCAAACAAAAATTCAGTTGTTAAATCATATTTTGTTTTTAAATTTTTACATAATAAATATTTTTTTAGTTTTTCTTTTATAACTGTATCTTGTTCATTACTATTTATTATTTTTATGTAATAATTTAATTTTTCTTTATCTGTTAGCAATTCCGCAAATTCATCTATCAATACTTTTGTTCTAATATCAAGAAAATCAAATACATCTTTTATATAAAAATTTCTAAAATAATATCGTTTGTTAATATCTTTAAGCTTTTTTATAATATCTTTAATCAACTCTTGATCATTGTTAATGAAATTAACAAAATCCTTATCATCTTTTAATTTAGTCACATTAATTGCTAGTAGCTTTTTATTTTTTTCTATTAGATCAAAAATAACAACATCTTTTCTGTCTAAAATTTTTTCTTTATTATTTATATTTTTTTTATTGAAATATATATCTCCTATATTAATTTCTGACACAATAAATCCATAATTTTTTATTACATTATTTCTATCATATCCACCAAAACATTTAACAATACCAATTATTTTATCATTCATGTTGTAATACACCTCAATATTTTCCTTATACTGATTATTTCTATTTTACATAATAGAAATCCTGCTAAAATATAGCCTATATCATGAGTAATAATATTAATAGAATATATTAAAACAGAGGTGATATACATAAATGTCTAATATAAATAGTACTACTAATATGTACGGCAATTTAAATGTTAATGGTGAAAACATTAAGTTAGATGCTAACAAGCTTACTATAAAAGATAATATTATTACTATTAATGCAGGAGAACCGTCTGATAAAGTAACTGCTAATTTAGCAGGTATTGAAATAGATAGAGGTTCTAGTGATAAATATCAAATTATTTATAACGAAGAAGATTCTAAATTAAAAATAGGATTAGAAAGTAATTTAGAAAATGTTGCAACTGAATCATATGTTAACAGTTGTATAAGTTTATTTGAATTAGATGATAATGGGGATATTATGCCTAAAAATAGTATGTAATTTATTAAAAAATGGAGGAATATTATATATGACAACAAGAAATTTTGTTCCACGCAACAATAATGAAGGACAATTAGGTACAGAAAATAAAAAATGGACTAAAATTTATACTAATGAAATATTTGCTACAAATTTTACTGGTAACTTAACTGGAACAGCCGATAATGCTATTAAAGATAATAAAAATCAACAAATTGATTCTACATATATTAAAGATATTTCTGTCAATAATGATACTTTAACAGTAACAAAAGGGAACGATGACTCTCAAGATATAATAATAAATAATATATCTCATGCGATTAATTCAGATAACGCAACAAACGCAAATAAATTACAGGAATTAACCGCTGGTAATGCAAATGGTCAAATTCCCATAAATAATGGTACAGAAAACACAAATTTAAATGCTGCACTTTTAAATGGTAAAGAAAGTAGTTATTTTGCTACAAGTAATCATACCCATACTACTGCAACTCAAAGTAGTAATGGATATATGAGTAATGCGGATAAAAAGAAATTAGATGGTATTGCTAGTGGTGCTGAAGTAAATCAAAATGCTTTTGCAAATGTAAAAGTAGGCTCAACTACAATACAATCTGATGCCAAACAAGATACTTTAGAATTAGCAGCAGGTACAAATATCAATCTTGTCGGTGATGCTAATAATGATAAAGTTACTATTGGGGTTACAGGTAAAGTTGCAAGTGCTAGTCAAGCAGATAATGCTACTAACGCTACCAAAGCGACACAAGATGGCAGTGGAAATACTATAACTACTCACTATTTAAGTAGAAATCAATCAACTCAAAATGATATGAATGCTTGTACAGTTGAAGGTATTTATCGTTTTAGTGGAACATTAAGTAATGCTTGGACTGGTACAAGCTGGGGAACATTATTAGTTCTTAATAATCAATACAATGGTGGAAGTGGTGTAGGTGGTACTTATTTAGTTCAAATGGCATTTCCGACAGACGGCAAAATATATATGCGACAAAGAGTAAATACTGGAGCATGGACAGGTTGGGTTGCATTAGCACGAACTTCTGATAATGTAGCTAGTGCTACTAAGGCAACACAAGATAGTGATGGAAACGCTATTAACACAACATATCTTAAACGTAGTGGTGGGACAATGGGAGGTGCATTAAACCTAGCAAACGGCACACTTAATTTAGCCGGAGATGATTGTTATTTTGGCGACCAAAATATTGCAGGTGGATTCTGTTTAAAAGGTGCAAATGGAGCAACAAATTTAACTTTTATAGATAAAGATAATGCTGCACAAAAAGCAAGCTTATCTTATGCTGGAGGGAATTTAATTAGTAGTGCTACCATTCAAGGTAATTTAAGTGGAAGTGCAACTAAAGCAACACAAGATAGTGCAGGACAAACAATTAATACAACGTATGTAAAAGGTGTAACCGCTAATAATGCTACTTTGACTATAACAAAAGGAAATGGTTCTACTTCAACAACTACAGTGAATAATGTATCAAGAGCGGAATATTCTGATAGAGTTGGGACAAATGCAGGATATACTGGTTCAACTACAGGAAGCTCATTAAAAGGCGGACTTTCACAATCTACAATATATAATAATAGCTTTCCTTTTGCATATGGGAATTTAATAAGTGTAAAAAACTCTGGTGCTAATCAGATTGCTTTAGAATGGTCTGGTACTACAGGTGCTGTTGGTAGAGTTGCTGTAAGAAGTGCTAGAGATGCTTCTCTTGGAACTTGGTCTGCATGGAGATATTTAGCATATACAGAAAGTCCTGCATTTAGTGGTTCACCTACAGCACCAACACCAGGTACAAGTGATAATGGTACAAGGATAGCTACAACAGCATTTGTGCAAAGTTTAATAAATTCTTTAAAAGGTTCTATTGGTGGTGCGATAGTAGCATCAAATTTAGCTCAAAATGGATATGTTAAATTTAGTAATGGTCTAATTCTACAATGGGGAACTGGAGCTTCAGGCAAAAATAATTTACCTATATCTTTTAATAATATTTTGTGTGCATTGGCAGTTCCTAATTCGCCTTTATACACTTATGAAACATCAATAACATCAATTAATAAATCATATATTAACATTATGACATGGAGTAACAATCACGGTTCATCAACTGCATATTATATTGCTATTGGCAATTAAACAATGGGGATATATGTTTAAAACTGGTGATAGCAATGCAGTTTTCACTTATCCAATAAAGTTTAGTAGTAGAGTTGTATTTGCTGACTATTTTATAAAAATAAAAAATGCATATCAGGGGCAACATAGTTTAGGAGAGTTTACTAATACAAGTTTGACTATTAATATGTCAAAGATTTTTGAATCCGATTTGTATTTTTTAGTAATAGGATATTGATTTATTTAAACAATGGGGAGTTCTTTCAAATGTACAAAAATCTATAACAATAAATTTCCCAATATCATTTGTAAATAATATATTTTCAATAACAGCATCTCATGCTACATCTCAATATGAAGATTTAGTAATTACTACAATTTCAAAAACAGGAGCTGTTTTTTATGGCAGAGGTGTACAACAAGGGCAAACTAGATATATTGCAATAGGAGTTTAAACAATGGGGAACTGGAACAGCAAATAAAAATGGGGCTTCTTGTGGTGGAGTTAGTGCTACATTACCAATTAAAATAAATAATATGTTATTATGTGTTGGGAATATGAGTGGAAGTGCTGCTTGCTTAATGAGAGTAGGATTTAATGCAGAAAAAAATACAATAAGTGGTGGTTGGGATTCTTTTCAATATAATACACCTAATCCATCAACTTGGAGATATTTTGTAATTGGCAATTAAACAATGGGGA
>ERZ772900.141-NODE-141-length-72527-cov-56.963931_pt1 | contig 72527 bp, 60 predicted proteins | sample MGYA00512124_ERZ772900 | MGnify/ENA primary metagenome ERZ772900 (study PRJEB29015, sample SAMEA2737716) | human gut metagenome | biome: human gut; feature: human-associated habitat; material: faeces | place: China | collected 2012 ... | reverse complement strand
AGTATATAGTAGAAAAGGAAAATGGATTTGGAACATTGGTTACTATGCAAATATAGGAGAGTAGCAATGAACAGAGATGCCAAACAGCTTTTTTATAAGATTTGCTTCTAAAAATGAGGCGTGGAATCGAACGATAAAGGTGTAATGAGCTACGCCTAGATGATTAATTTTTGTATGTAAAAGCTTTACATAGAGTCAGGACTGTCTGCAGACGGGAATGGCAAAATAAAACAAAGAAAAAAGGAGGTACACATATATGGATATGTGTTATGATGGAGCACTGGTGCTCCCAAGCAGTTATGCTATAATGGATGAAGAGGAGATGTGCTATATTGAAGGTGGGGGAACAGTTAAGGTTATTGCATCGTCAAGTACAGTTAGAACTATATGCAGATCTAGCGTTGCATTGATTGGAACCGCTATAGGTGAAGCATTTGGAGGTCCTATTTTAGCAAAACTTATTACTGGAGCTCTTGCTACTTTGATTTATGATTTTATTATTGATAGATGTGGAGTTAAATATCCAAGTATTAATAAATCATTTACTAAATCAATATTTCCTAATGTAACATTTAATCTGAATAAATATGTTTAAAAATTAATATATTGACTTACAAAATGTGTATTAAAAAATAGTAGAAATGAGCGTTTTATGAGTAAAAAGTTAACTTTTGGATTTTTAAAATTATTAACCTCTTTTATTGTTTCTTTCTTATTTTTCGAGATGTCTATTGGAGCTATGCTGATAACATATGCTTTTTTAGAAATAATAAGTTTTTCATCAAAGGATGATGTTGCCAAATGGAAAAGTAGTAAGAAGTATACAATTGTATTATTTATATGTATTCTTGGTGCTATTATGATTTTGTTGGGATTGAAAATGTTTGATAATCAAATGTTTATAATTATAGGTGGAATATGCTTTGCGCCAACAATTGCCTTAATAATAGTGAAAGATTTTCTCGAATACATAAATGTAGATAGGAACAACAATAAAAATTAGGAAAAGAGTTGCTGTTGAACAGGCGCAGAGTTAGCCTCTCTACGCCTGTTTAAATGCGTGCCTTATTCACTTACCACAACCTTACAATCCTTCTTAAAGCAAGCAATTCCATACTTGATGAAATTGCGCATGCCATCCTGCTTCAGCTTATCCACATATGATTTTTTCTCAATCTGGTTCAGTGCCTCATCGCAGGCTGCATCCATATCGCCGTTTTCGGCATATTTAAGCTCTATCACGATGCCGGTTCGGTTGTTTGGAACTTCAACGAGGATATCGCTGTAGCCTGTGCCCGATTCGGTGTTTGATTTGATGAGCCAGCTTGCTTTGTAGCCCAGCAGACCGAGCAGGATTCCGTGGTAGAAATTTTCTTTTTTATCTTTAGCAACTGCGGTATCCCTTATGCTTATTGTATTCCAGAGATAATCGCCGAAAAGCTGCTCTATTTTTTCAGTATCCTTCTCCACAAATGCATTGCAGAATTGTTCAAGTGTCTTTCCGTCATTTGCAGTTGTATCGCTGAACCATTCGCGGATTTTTTTTATGAAAAGTTTTTTAATCTCGCGGTTTGGTATTGATAAACGCACCTTGCCATCGTCAGTCACGCCCTGCTTGGTCAGGTAACCGGTGGTGAAGAGCACACTCCACAGGTTTGCAATGCTTTTGTCGATTTCATCGTAGGTCAGCTCCTGGGATATTTCTTTTTCAATGTATTCGCCTGCTATCAGGCGCTCAATCTCATCCTTGGTCTGGACATCGGCTTTGTCAATGAAGCTTCTTACCAGAGCATTTTCACTTGAATTTGACCAGAAATCCTGTGGCTTTGCAGTAGGCTCCAATCTGAGCAGATCCACGTAATTTATCACGTCCCAAGGACAGTATACATTGGCATTTCCAAAGTGATATCCGTCATACCATTCTTTTACATCTGCATAATGCTCTGAAAGATTAAAATACGTAAGTATTTCCTGAACATCTTTATCTGTAAAGCCAAAGCGTCTTGGACGGGTGAACAGCGTTACTTCACTCCAAGTATTTAAAAACTGCTCAATAAACATAGTTTTGTCAATATAATAAAACCCAGATCTTCGTATATCTTCAAAATTTTCAATTCCAACAGGCAGTTTTAATATTTCCATGCGAGCCGCCCAAGTTAAAATATGTTTGATGCATTCACATATAGTATAACTGATTTTTAGAGGAATAACATTTTCTATTGATTATCTAAAAATTAGGGCATTTATGGTTATAATTATTTGTTTGAAAAATACTGTGAGTTTGTCTATAATTGAGCTATAGATAATTTCAAGAGGTATAATACAAAATGATAAAAATAGGTATTGAGTAGTTAAGTACAACGTTCACGGGGTTATTATTGAAATATGGTATTTGTCATGTTATTTTTATCTTAGAGATAAGCCTGCTAAATTTGTTGAGTACCATTCGTGTCATTCATGTATTTATGGTTGAAGATATATGGATTATAGGATATAAAGAAATTAACAACAGTTGAAGAGTCAGGATCGATTGCAAATAGGAGTGACAAAATAAGGGGGAATATGAAGAATAATTTAAAAGTTTTATTCATACAATTATGTGTTTTGGCAATAGGCTGCTTTATCGGAGAAGCAGTTTTCGGCTTGCCCAAATGGCTTGGACTTGTGATAGCAGGTCTTATGTTTTATTTGGTATTTTTTATAATACAGATTAAAGGTGCTATGAGTAATATCAAAGATGAAGTGTCAAGTGATGGCATAGCCGGAGCAAGAATATGCGGAGTCTTTATTTCTGCGATACTACTTGCATTTATATTGGGAATATATGTTTATCAAGCGGCTAATATAGCGATGACTATAGCCGGTGTGGTATTGCTTATATTACAGCGGAGAAAAATAAAAGGGTTTTTCTTTGAGAATCGCTGGGAGAATAATTTTTGGTTGGTGTATTTTGGTATTGCATTTATTATTTGTGGTGTTTTTTCTGTATTTGCTTGTCTGGATATTGCACCATGCACGGAGCTTTGTGGTGTTTACAGGGCTATCGGTATCATAGTGTGGATTTTGGTGATTTTATGGACACTTCCGCCTGATACATGGTTGGCCAGATTTGCCACAAATAACTATAAGAGATATGAAGATAATTATGATTAAGAAAGAAAAATAGAGATTATTTTCTAATGAAAATTATCGGACAAAATAAGGAGGATAAATGAAAAAAATAGTTTCTAATTTGTCAGTAATGATTTTTGTCATAGGATGTGCAATAATGGAAATAACAACATGGTTTATTGATTCATATGTTATGTTTTATATAGGAATAATTATTGTTATAGTGGGAATTATTGGAATGATTATTCAAGGAAAGTTTAAGAAGGTAATTGAGTTTATTATAGAGTATTTTTAGAAAGTTTTGCTTTCAACATTTTACCACTTGATAGTTTATAGAGAGTAAAAATAGATAAAAAGTTAAGAAAAGGAGAAAATGAAAAAAAAATCTTGAACTTATTTTATTAATAATTAACTGGGTAATTGTTGCAATACAGGCATTTACTATATTTTTATATGGAAATAGCATAGGGTTGTTTATTATTATGCTGCTTGCATTAATAGCTCAAGTATTTAGTGTTTATGATAATAGAAAAAAATAATTATTAGATAGGATAAAATATATGAGCAAAATAATATATGTGTTAATTGCAATACTAATTTATATGATTATTAATTTATTTATAGTAATAAAGAAAAATACAAAAATTTTACATTTTGCTGGCTCTATTTTGTTTTTACAAGTTTTTTTATTGTCGGTTGTTAATTCACATTTCATTACATTGAGTGAGTATTCTGTATGTGAATATATATTTTTATTTTGTATGACCATATATGCAATTTTAGTTTATTTTTTAGAAAACAAAAAAAGATGAAAAAATTCCTAAACTTTATTATAATATGTATAAAGTATCTATATGTATCACTGATACATACCGGTACACAATTCAATTAATTATAAACGGAGATTACATAAAATGAAACGATTTACCGCAATATTACTTACAGGCATGATGATATTTACCCTCGCATCATGCGGCAAAAAAGCACAGGATACACCAACAGAGCCTGCAACAGAGACACAGGCTGCAGAGAAGGTTGAGATGCCTACGGAAACAGAAGCTGTGACAGAGGTGGTAACAGAGGCCGCAAAAGAAACACAGCAGACAGAAGCGCAGCAGGAAGAACAGACTGCCGAACAGCCGGACGAGGAGCAGAACAATTCAGGTGATAATAATTCCTCTTATCAGTATGTAGAAAGAGCATCTTATGAGAATGGAGAATCAGTATCATTAAATCCTTCATGGCAGTATGCAGACCATTCAGCGATAAATTCAGGCTGTGCGGTCATGTACAAGGCTACAGCAAACCGCAAAAATATAGTTGTAGGTGTCAATGCCGGACACGGTACAAGCGGAGGAACTTCGGTGAAGACTCTTTGTCACCCGGATGGTTCGGCAAAGACCACGGGTGGTACAACAGGCGCAGGTGCAACAAAAGCAGTAGCAGTTTCAGGTGGTATGTCCTTTAATGACGGTACACCGGAGAGCTCTGTCACACTCCGTATGGCGCAGATATTAAAGGACAAGCTGCTTGCGGCAGGCTATGATGTGCTTATGGTAAGGGACGGAAGCGATGTACAGCTTGACAATGTGGCACGTACTGTCATCTGCAATAATGCGGCAGACTGTCATATTGCTCTGCACTGGGATGGCGACGGACTAAGCTACGATAAGGGCTGCTTTTACATATCAGTGCCGGGAGGCATAAAGGGAATGGAGCCGGTTGCATCACACTGGCAGCAGCATGATGCACTTGGGGCAAGCCTGATAGAAGGACTGCGCGCTCATGGAGCAAAGATAAACGGTAATGGCTCAATGGCGATAGACCTGACACAGACCTCATACAGCACGGTACCATCAGTGGATGTAGAGCTTGGCAACGCATGCTCTGACCACAGCGATGCCACACTTGAAAATCTGGCAGACGGACTGGTGCAGGGAGTCGAGGGATATTTCTAGAATAAAAAAAGTTACTGTTGTTTTTTTGGTGTGTATTGGCACTAAACTAAAGTTTGCAAAAACAACTGAATAGCGGATTCAAATGAATAGGACGCATAGTGAGATAAATGCGTCCGGTATGATTTTGTCAGTATAGAGGTGTTATTATAGAAGTGGTACAACAGATATAGAAAGGGAATATTATGACAGACAACAAATCCGGGGAGATACTCATAATAGAGGATGACAAGGACATTAATGATCTGCTTGCGACAGCGCTTTCAAAAGCCGGATATAGGACAAGACAGGCATGGTCAGGCACAGAGGGAGAGCTTTTGCTTAAGCTGGACAGGGAAGCTTATGCGCTTGTGCTATTGGATCTGATGCTTCCGGGGCTTTCAGGGGAGGAGCTTCTGGCACGGATACGGCAGATGGATGCGTCACTTCCGGTGATAATCCTTACGGCAAAGGATGAGCTGGATGAGAAAATCAATCTGCTCGTGGCAGGCGCTGATGATTACATCACAAAGCCGTTTGAGATAAAGGAGGTCGTTGCCAGAGTGGCTGTGCAGCTGCGTCATGCGGTGGCAGATGTGCCTTCAAAGTCGGGCCAGGCAGGGGAAAACCAGACAAAAGCAGAAAATGAGACCGGGCAGGGAGATACTGCAAATACATACATAGCGGGTCCTGCTAAAATAGAGCACAGACAGCTTGTGCTTGATCGGATTTCAAGACAGCTTTACGTGGCAGATAACGCTGTTGACGGCATCACAAAGCAGGAGTTTGCCATACTCGAGCTTCTCATGGCGCATCCCAGACAGGTGTTTGCCAAGGAGGACATATTTGAATATGCCTGGGATGAGCCGTATATTGGCGAGACAAAGACTCTTGATGTGCACATCAGCAATATCAGAAAGAAGATAAAAAAGCTGACCGATGACGAGTACATAGAGACAGTGTGGGGCATCGGTTACAAAATGAAAGAGTAAAGGTAAACAAGCTTTACTCTTTTTTTACTTTTTGTTAGCGATGTATTAGGATTTTACATTTATATTATGATTAAAGGGTTGCTAAGGAATAAAAGAAAAGGAGATTTGATTGTGAGTGAAATATTATTGCAGACATAGGCACTGACCAAGCAGTATGGGCACCAGAAGGCAGTTGACAATGTGGATATCCACATAAAAAAGGGTGCAATCTATGGATTTATCGGCAGAAACGGTGCCGGCAAGACTACCTGTATGAGAATGATCGGCGGTCTGGCAAAGCCGACAAGCGGAGAAATATCTATGTTTGGATACACAGGAAAGGATTTGTCAAAGGTACGCTCAAGAGTGGGCTGCCTGATTGAGGCACCGGGTGTATATCCAAACATGACGGCGAAGGAAAATATCGAGATGAAGTGCCGTCTCTTCGGCATCAGTAAAAAGGGCTATGCAGAGGGCATACTTGATAAGGTAGGTTTGTTAAATGTGGGAAAGAAAAAAACAAAGAATTTCTCACTTGGTATGAAGCAGAGGCTTGGAATCGGCATGGCGCTGGTTGGAGAGCCTGACCTTTTAGTGCTTGATGAGCCTATCAACGGACTTGATCCACAGGGAATTGCAGAGGTGCGTGATACGATTCAGAATCTGTGTGCACAGCAGGATATGACTGTGTTTATTTCAAGCCATATATTGGAGGAGCTTTCAAAGCTTGCCACAGATTACGGCATTATAAATAATGGAGCCCTGCTTCAGGAAATTACCAGAGAGGAGCTGCTTTCCAAGTGCAGTGAGAAGATTACACTGACAGTGGACAATCCAAATAAAGCAGTGCCTGTGCTCGATAAGATGGGCTTTGTGCACTACATGATAGTGGACAAAAATCATATAGATGTCTATGAGCGCCTGAATGATAGCGCCGCCTTAAATACAGCGCTGGTCACAGCAGGAGTTTCGGTGGCACAGCTAGCGGTCACAGGAATGGAGCTTGAGACATATTTCCTTAGTATCACAGGAGGTGCGACAAATGTTTAATGCGGTAAGAATGGATATTTACAGACTGATACATACAAAGTCAGCTTATGTTATACTTGTAATAGCTATGGCACTCGCAATAGCTATGAGCGGTATGACAGCTCTTGTCAGAAGTATGGCGACAGAGAGCATCGTGGAAACAACTGATGATGTCACTATGGTAAGTGAGTCAGACAGTGAGATAGCAGATGAATACGATACAGCATCAGCGGAATCGTCAAATGGACCAACGGCAACAGTCGGGCTTGAAATGGATGAATCCGACATGTCAGATGAGGTGCCGACCATAGCCGATATGGTTGAAAGCGATATAGCAGGTCTTGACCTGGCACTTTTACTTGCGATATTTACGGTGCTCTTTTCAACAGCAGACCTAAACAGCGGCTATATAAAGAGCGTAGGCGGACAGGTGAAGTGCCGTGGAGTGCTGCTGTTTTCAAAGATGATAGCGCTTTCGGTATTTACCTTTGTGGCCATGGCACTTGATGTGATTGTCCAGTGTATCGCGACTCCGCTGTTTTTACATGGAGCAGAATTCGGAGATGCAGCAGACTTATTTAAGATGCTTGGCAGCCAGTATGTGGTCACACTTTTATTTGTATATTTTGTCATGGCAATGGCAATCATTATAAAAAACAATGTAATCAGCATGATTATCGCTGTGTGCATGTGTACAGGTATCTTTTCACTGATTTTCAGTGGAATCAATATACTTATTGAAAAAATCGGAGTAAAGAACTTTGATATAAATGATTACCTTATTGTTAATCAGATTTCTAAGCTTGATCTGAGTGCGTCTGCAAAGACAGTAGGCGGTGCATTTGCGATAGCCGCTGTGTGGGCAGTGGTGTCACTGATTGCAGTGTACGGTGTATTTAAACGCAGGGATATATAATGTGTTTTGAATGAGGAATAAAACATGATTTGGAAAATACTGACTGTAATACTTGCAGTTTCGGTAGCTGTCTTAATAGCTGTGCTCGTAAAAATAAGGGCACAGCTTCGTGACATTAATGAACAGCTTGATTTTTTATGTGAAAAGGATACAAATATGCTCCTTTTAACCGATACCAACATGGCTGATATCGGAAGGCTTAAGGAGCGCATAAACAGATTTTTAGAGCAATGGCACAGGCAGCGTGAGGCGGCGGCAAAAAAGGAGCAGATGATATCTGACACGTACACAAACCTGTCGCACGATATCCGCACTCCGCTTACCTCGCTGGATGGCTATTTTCAGCTGCTTAGGGATGAGACTGACAAGGGCGCGCAGGAGCATTATATAGATATCATCCAGGAGCGTATCACAAGCCTCAAGGATATGCTCGAGGAGCTTTTCATGTTCACAAAGCTTAAAAATGACAGCTTCAAGCTAGAGCTGTCTAATTGCTGTGTCAGCAGACTTTTAAAGCAGACAGTGTTTTCGTATTATGAGGAGTGGAAAAAGCAGGGCATTGAGCCGTCACTTGATATATGTGAGGACACGATATTTATCACTGCAAATGTGCAGGCGCTCAGGAGGGTGTTTCAGAATGTAATAAAAAATGCGCTGGTGCATGGGCAGAAGAGCATATGCATACAGATGAAGCAGCGGGATTCGTGCAATTGCAGGGCTTCAGATGACGAGCGTACTTCAAAAAATAGGATTGTCCATATTTTGGTTTCAAACGATGTAAAAAATCCTGATGATATAGACGTGGACAAGGTGTTTGAGCGCTTTTACAAAGCCGATGAGACGAGGAGCATATCATCGAGCGGGCTTGGGCTTTCGATTGCAAAGGAGCTTGTGGAGAGAATGGGCGGGAGTATTGAAGCAAGGCTTGAGGGGAAGCGGTTTGTTGTGGAAATACAGTTTGAATGTGAATAGTTCACTTTTGTAATATGATAAATAATATTGACACACATGAAACAAAATGATATACTGTCAAAGTGTTTGCGGGCATGGCGGAATTCTTGACAATTGAACTGCTAACGTTCAATTGTAGGCAGATGCGCTACTGTACGCGGCATATATATGCGGGCATGGCGGAATTGGCAGACGCGCTAGATTTAGGTTCTAGTGGGAGACCGTGCAGGTTCAAGTCCTGTTGCCCGTACTGTTTACAAGGGTTTCAGAGGTTTTTATTACTTCTGAAATTCTTATTTTTTTATCATTTTTTCCTATACGAAAGGATACCACAATGCAGGCTTACAAGGATTTAGTAAAAGCACTTCCCGGCTTAAAAGAGGATATGCCACGCGCATTTTACATGCTCGCAGAACTCTTTGATTACGGTTCATTTGATATATGCAGAAGTGATGACAAATATATAATCCCATATATCATGAATGACGCGGTGGAATGCTATCTGACTGTGGAAAATGCAGTGTTAAAGGGCGATTATCATAGCGAGAAAGAAATTATTTCGGCATCGTTGGTTTTAGGAAGTGAAAAAGGTTATGGACTCATTCTTCACCAGCAGGACAATGTGGTCACACTCTGGTTTGATAATTTGAATGTGCATGAGGCATGCTTTAAATACCATGAAATAGGACATTTCTGGGTAAAGGGACAGGAGCAATGGCGCATGCTTGTATATATGGTAGGAACCATCGCGGACAAGTATATGTACATGGGGAAGGAATACTGCAACGAGACAGAATGCTTTATCCAGAGCCTTATTTACTTTGCACCGTTTCGTAGATGGACACCGGTACCCGGCGATTTGATGGAGTATCATTTTCCGGCCCGTGTAGAGGGAATCGACATTATGGAGGAGCTTTGCAGGGAGGTTTCGGACACTGATTATCTTAAGCTAATTGCACGCTACAGGGCAAATCCATGTGAGAAAACGGAAAAGCTTTTGAGCAGACATTTAGCCGATGCAAAAAGAGTACCGCTTTATCAGTATATTTATAAGCTTGTGATAAAGGCATCAAAGGATTATCCTGAGAGAAATTACGGAAATCAGATAAATGAACGCATAAAAGAAAAGCGTAAAGCGCTTGAAAAGGAGCTGCTTCAAAAGGGATACACCGGAAAATACCCTGTGTTTTCAAAGAAAAATACGACTGTGCGTGTAATGGAGGAACAGCCCTACGTCACAGCAATTCTCGAGTGGGATGATTACAAATATAAGCAGCAGCTCATGGTTTCTGAGTGCAGTGCCAAAAAGTATGATGGAATAAATGCGGGATTTTTTAAAGGAATAGGCAGACACGGACGCATTGTGCAGGTGTAGATACACATAAAACAAAAGCCACGGAGCAATCCGTGGCTTTCATAATACGCTTATTACAAGGATGGGCTTGAGAAGACTCGAACTTCCGACCTCACGCTTATCAGGCGTGCGCTCTAACCGGCTGAGCTACAAGCCCTTGTGTTTTGCACAAAACGTATACTACAATATTTTTGGTGAGAAGTCAAGAGTTTTTTAGAGGTTTTCTCCATCTGTTTTATTTTTCGGATATTCGTTTGAGTGTGCACTAATGACCTCATTAATCCAGTCTACACACTGTTTTTTTCCGTCATCTGTAAATGGAAAGGTATTGTCAGTCTTTTTGCTGTCGTCGGTCAGGTCAAAAATATACGGCCCCGGCCATATCCATGCATGAAATATTGGCTCACCCTTTTCCTCGGGAGTATCCTCGGTGGCTTCCTTTATGACTGGCTCCTCACGCTTTATGAGAAAGCGCATGCCGTTCATCCAGCCGGTAAAGGTTGTTTTTTTATAATAGTTGAGATTGAGTGCATCGTCGTATGTAAGCATAGGTGGCTCCTTGATATATAATGATATGTAATTATACACCAAATATCCGTTTAATGCCAGAATAACGCCGGTACTTAACAATTCAAAGTAATCATGCACTGAAAATTAATATTTTAATGCAAAAATAAAAATGAATAAAAATGTATAAATAATGCTTATAAACTGCATAAATTACCATTATTAATGAGTATTATAAAAAATGACTAATTTTTATGCAGAAATGAAAATTATATAGGAAAATATATCCAATTGACAAAGTATGATTTCTGTGTATAATAAAAAGGAATTGTTCGCGTCAGAACGACAGTTGTATCAGACAGCAAGATTAGGGAGTGTGTAATGACAATGACGTCATTCGCACTTTTTTGCGTATTAGACAAAATACTTTGACGTGGTGCAGTGATAATGCTTTAAAAAATAAAAATAATGCATTATCGATACAAATCCAAGAGGGAGAGAAAAATATGGGTAAGTACATTGTAAAGAGAGTTATTCTCGCGATTTTTACAATCTTCATTATCAGTCTTATTACATTCTTTGCCATGAATGCAATTCCGGGTGGTCCATTCAATTCGGAGAAGGCAAAGAGTCCGGCGGTAATGAAAGAGCTTGAGGCACGCTACGGACTGGATCAGCCACTTATAGTCCAGTACAAGAATTACATGGCAGGCGTGCTGCACGGAGATTTCGGTGTTAGTCTTAAGACAGACCGTCCGATCTCAGATATCATTGGGGAGAGCTTCCCGATTTCAGCGAAGCTTGGACTTTTAGCGGCGCTTACTGCGATAGTATTCGGAGTGGTGCTCGGTTCGATAGCAGCGCTGATGCGAAACAGGTGGCCGGATCGAGTTATAGTATTCTTCGTCACACTGATTACGTCGATGCCGTCATTTGTCATCGCTACGTTATTACTTTATTTCTTCTGTATAAAGCTTGGCGTGGTGCAGGCCTTCAGCTCAGGAAGCAACATGATATTACTTCCGGTGCTGTCACTGTCACTTTCACCGATGGCATATATTACAAGACTTACAAAGACTTCAATGCTTGATGCACTCGGACAGGATTACATCCGTACGGCAAAGGCCAAGGGTGTACATCAGTACAAGATTATATTTGTACATGCGCTTCGTAATGCGCTCATTCCGGTCATCACATATGTGGGACCTATGATTGGTGGTATCCTCACAGGTTCAATGGTTATTGAGAGTATTTTCAATATCGGAGGACTCGGTTCCAAGTTCGTAAGCTGTATCACAAACCGTGATTACACAATGATTATGGCTACAACACTTTTCCTTGCTGTCATCATGGTAGGCGCGAACCTCATTACAGATATTGTATACAAAGTGATTGATCCACGTATTAAGCTTGATTAAGGAGAGATAAAGATGAAAGATAATATGAAGAGAGCTCCTTTCTCCACACAGATTGACCTTAGCAAGTTCGATATGAAGGATTTTGCCAAGGCATCAGATGAAGAGAAACGCCAGCAGGAGGTTATGGGTGAGTCAACTACCTTCTTTAAGGATGGTCTTAAGAGACTCCGCAAAAATCCACTGGCTATGGGTTCTATTATAGTTTTGGTTTTACTTATTTTGGTTATTCTTCTGGCACCAAAGATTGTGCCTTACGGATATGCAGATATCGTTAAGGGTGCACAGAACTTAGGACCTTTCCAGTACAGCGATGCTGAGCAGGCACAGATTGATGCAGGTGAGAAGCTGTTCCCGCACATTTTTGGCACAGATGAGCTCGGAAGAGACTATTTTATCCGTGTTGTTTACGGAGCTCGTGTTTCGCTGGGAGTCGGTGTGTTTGCATCACTGCTTGTGCTTATAATCGGTATCATTTACGGTTCCGTATCAGGCTTCTGCGGTGGCAAGGTAGATATGGTTATGATGAGAATAGTAGATATCATTTATTCATTGCCGGATATGCTGCTCATCATTTTACTCGCAGTTGTATTAAATGAGGTGCTGACACCTGTAATAAAGGGTACAGTGCTTTCAAAGCTCGGTGTCAACATGATTGCACTTTTCATAGTGTTTGGATTGCTTTACTGGGTAGGAATGGCAAGACTTATAAGAGGTCAGATTCTTACCATCAAGCAGAATGAGTACATTCTCGCAGCAAAGTGTATCGGAACATCATCAGCCCGCACTATCAGAAAACACATTTTACCGAACTGTCTGTCAGTAATCATCATTACTACAGCGCTTCAGATACCATCAGCCATCTTTACTGAGAGTTATCTGTCATTTATCGGACTTGGTGTTTCGGCTCCTATGCCTTCACTTGGTTCGTTGGCAAATACAGCGCGTGGCGGACTCCAGAGCTACCCATTGCGTCTTATTTTTCCGGCGCTCACGATTTGTATCATTGTTCTTACATTGAATCTTATCGGCGACGGCTTAAGAGATGCATTTGACCCTAAATTATCGAAATAGTAAGGAGTGAGTAAGATGGAAGATAATAAGTTTGTTCTTGAAGTATCTGATCTGCACACTACCTTCAAGACCGATAACGGAGACGTATCAGCTGTAAACGGTGTCAGCTTTAAGCTTGAGCCGGGAAAGACTCTTGGAATCGTAGGAGAGTCAGGCTCAGGAAAGTCAGTTACAGCATATTCAATCATGCAGATTCTTGCTGAGAATGGTGCCATCACAGGCGGCTCAGTAAAATATAAGGGTGAGGATATCACCAAATGGAACAAAAAGAAAATGGCAGATTTCAGAGGAAAATGCTGTTCAATCATTTTCCAGGATCCTATGACATCGCTTAATCCGGTATTTACGGTAGGCTACCAGCTTGAGGAGGCAGTGCTTCTTCACACAGACCGTACAAAGAAGGAAGCAAAAGAGCGTGCTATAGAGATGCTCACACTTGTAGGCGTTAATGAGCCTGAGAAGCGTGTAAATCAGTACCCTCATGAGCTTTCCGGTGGTATGAGACAGCGTGTCATGATAGCTATGGCATTAGCCTGTGAGCCGGATATCCTTATCGCAGATGAGCCGACAACAGCTCTTGATGTGACTATCCAGGCACAGATTCTTGAGCTTATGCAGTCATTGCAGGAAAAGCTCGGCATGGCCATCATCATGGTTACACATGATCTGGGTGTCATTGCTTCAATGTGTGATGAGATCATAGTTATGTACGGCGGCCGTGTGTGTGAGAGAGGAACAGCAGATGCCATATTCTACAGCCCGGCGCATGAGTACACAAAGGGACTGCTTCGTTCAATCCCTACAAAGACCAATTCAAAAACCAGGCTTGTTCCTATCGGAGGCACACCAATCAATATGCTCAACATGCCAGATGGTTGTGCATTCTGCCCTCGCTGTGATGCCGCTATGAAGATATGTCTCACCGAAAAGCCGGAGGAAATCTGGGTTGGAGAAGATCATCTCGCATCATGCTGGATGAATATAAAGAATATGATGGAGGAGGGAAAATCAAATGAGTAATGAGACAAATAACAACGAGTACCTGCTCAAGGTAGACCATTTGAAGCAGTATTTCCCTGTTCATGACGGATTTAAAAAGATGGAGTTAAAGGCAGTCGATGATGTGTCATTTGCCATAAAGCCGGGTGAGACGCTTGGACTTGTTGGCGAGTCGGGCTGTGGAAAGACAACCGTAGGACGTACTCTTTTACGTCTGTACCAGCCGACAGCGGGACGCATTGAGTTTGACGGCAATGTATTGTTTGACAGTGAGAAGAAGATAGATGTGGATATGCATCCTTACCGTAAGCAGATGCAGATGGTATTCCAGGATCCGTATTCATCACTCAACCCTCGTATGACGGTTGAGGATATCATTGGAGAGCCTCTCGATGTGCACAAGCTTTACAGTAGCAAGAAAGAGCGCCATGAGATGATTATGGATCTCATGGAGACAGTTGGATTAAACGCAGACCATGCCACACGCTATGCACATGAGTTTTCGGGTGGACAGAGACAGCGTATCGGAATAGCAAGAGCGCTTGCAGTAGATCCGAAGTTTATCGTATGTGATGAGCCGGTATCGGCACTTGATGTTTCAATTCAGGCCCAGGTAGTCAACATGTTTGAGGATCTGCAGAAGGAGAGAGGGTTATCATACCTGTTTATAGCGCACGATCTGCTTGTAGTGCAGCATATCTCTGATAGAATAGCTGTTATGTACTTAGGTCATATGATGGAGCTTGCAGATGCGGATGAGCTGATGGACAATCCAATCCATCCGTACACACAGTCGTTGCTTTCAGCGGTTCCGATCCCGGATCCTGAGACTGCCAGACACAGCAAGCGAATCGTGCTTGAGGGAGATGTTCCTTCGCCTCTTCGCATGCCTAGCGGCTGTCCATTCCGTTCGCGTTGTAAATATGCGACAGAACAGTGTGCAGCAGCACGTCCGGAGCTTACAGACAGAGGAAACGGACATATGGTTGCATGCTTCAACCGCTAATATAAGGTTTTTACCGGCATATAGCTTAAGCCACATGTGCCGGTTCTAACATAAATTTATTTTTCATATTAATTAATTAGGAGGAAGAAAGATGAAAAAGAGATTAGTAGCACTTACTCTTGTTGCAGCTATGGCACTTGGCATGACTGCTTGTGGAAGCAAGAGCGAGGGCAAAATATCTACTAACGACACATCTGCTAACGGCACTTCTCATACTGCTGTATCAGCAGGCGTAGACTGGACAGGCTATGATGAGTTAGTAGATTCTATCCGTACAGAAGCAGATCTTGCAAAGCGTGCAGAGATGATGCACCAGGCAGAGGATATGCTTATGGATACATGGTGTGTTATTCCACTTTACTACTACAATGACCAGTATATGCTCAAGGATTATGTCACAGGCGTATACTCAACAGTAGAGGGTATGAAATACTTCTACAATGCAAAGAACACAAAGAATGCTGGAAAGTTAAACATCTTCATGGCATCAGAGCCTGATCATATCGATCCTGCATTAAACAGTACTGTTGACGGCGGATGTCTTGCAGTAAACAGCTTTGAGGGTCTTATGCGTTACAACGCTGAGGGCAAGCTTGAGCCTGCATGTGCAGAGAGCTATGAGGTTTCTGAGGATGGCCTCACATACACATTCACAATGCGTGACGGTCTTAAGTGGTCAAATGGTGATGAGCTTACTGCAAAGGATTTCGAGTGGTCTTGGAGGAGAGCTGCAGATCCTAAGACAGCTGCAGATTACAGCTACCTTTGCGCAGTATTCGCAGGATATGATGATACAAAGGGGCTTGCTGCTGATGATGTAGTTGCTTCTGATGATGGAAAGACTCTTACAGTCAAGCTTAAAGCAGTTACACCATACTTCCTTGACTTATGTGCATTCCCATTCTTCTTCCCTGTAAACCAGAAGTCAGTAGAGGGAAATGATGACTGGGCAAACGATGCAAGCGACAAGTTCGTTACAAACGGTGCATTCACACTCAAGGAGTGGAAACATGATTCAAGCATGACATATGTTAAGAATCCTAACTACTGGGATGCTGACAATGTAACAGTTGATGAGATGAACGTAATGCTTACATCTGATGATGTTTCAGCTTACACAGCTTACCAGAACGGTGACCTTGATTTCATCGATACAGTTCCTACAGCCGAGATTGAGGCAGCTAAGAAGACAAGCGAGTTCTACACAGTTGACAACCTTGGAACATACTACGTAGGCTTCAACATCAACTCTAAGATCTACTCAGAACTTGGATTAGATGCTGACCAGGCTAAGGTATTCAGAAAAGCAATCTGTCTTCTTATCGATCGTCAGTACATTATCGATACAATCGCCCAGGGCGGACAGAAGATTGCCACAACATTTATCCCAGAGGGTGTTACAGATGGTAACGGTGGCGAGTTCAAGAACAAAGATTACTACGGCACAGATTACGATAAGAACTTTGAGGAGGCTAAAGAGCTTCTTGCTTCTATCGGATTATTAGATGAGAGCACAGGCCAGGTAAACCAGACTGTCGAGTTCTCATACCTCGTAAACAACTCAGAGGCCAATGTAAAGATTGGTGAGGCTATCCAGGCTGATCTTTCAAAGGTAGGTATCAACTTAAAGGTTGAGCAGCAGGAGTGGAACGTATTCCTTAACAGCCGTAAGGACGGACAGTTTGATTTCGCCCGTGAGGGATGGCTTATGGATTACAACGATCCAATCAACATGCTTGAGATGTTCACAACAAAATCAGGTAACAACGATATGCAGTTCGGTCGTTAATCTGATTTTGCTATCATAACAAAGCCGCTCGTGCCATTTGCACGACGATGCGAATAACATGAAGAGTATATAGGAAGTCATACAGTTATTGTATGGCTTCCTTTTTTTGCGTTTAAAGTGGGCTTTTCAGAGCGAAAAAAGGCTCTTTAAAAAAATATGATAATGGTGTAGAATTGTTATTATATAGTTTTAGAATGATGTTTGAGGGTGTGTGATGATTTTAGGACTAAGTGATACGGAAAAGAAATTTAAGACAGCGATGGATACGGCGGGTGCCGACATGACAGTGGTCAACAGCTGGCTTAAGCTGTATGTCAAAACCAAAAAGAATTCCTCCGGTGTTGCAAAGCGCTATTATGGCGTGAAGACAGGCTTAAGCAGCCTGCTTTCAGATTTAAAGGAGCTTGAGCAACAAGTTATCGGGTATTGTGAGCTCACAGGAACCGACCGGAAGCACTTTGGAGAGCTGATAAAGGCTTGCAAAGCGAAAAGCGGCATGTTTGACGATGAATTTTTAATCAGCAAGGTGGACACGGATTTTCACACGACTCTGGACTCTGTTGTAAAGCAGGGGGAGAGATATCTGTCATCCTTTGACAACGGTATCATTTTACAGAGTGAGATAGAGAATCTGATACACTTGACAAATGAGGGGCTTGAAAGGAAAAAGCCTGATTTGTTTGCTCTGTCATATTTCTATCTGGGGCACAGCAACAAAGAGCTTGCAGAGCTAAATTTCACACAAAAGACTAAGAGAGTGCATGAGATATATTACGAGGAGTTCTGGAAGGATATATTAAAGCAGCTTGAGGCATGTGTGAAGCAGGCTGAGGCCATAAACGATAAGTATGAGGGCACGACAGACCGGCGCACGGCAAGGATACTGTCGGAGCTTAATCCGCTGCTTGTGGGTGTTACAAAGCAATGGGAGCCGGAACAGACAGCAGAATACATACTGCGCGATATGTGCAGGATATTCAGGGATTGACATAGAAAATGCAGATTGATAAAGGAGCAGAATATGGATGTTATAATTTGGGCAATTATCTTAGGAGCTGTTTTTTACATTAACAAAAAATCAAAGAGCGCAGGCAGCAAAAACACGCAGCCAAACAAACCGAGACCGCAGCAGAAGCAGATACAGCAGATATGGAACAGCATGCAGAATACAGTTCAGTCGGGTATGAATGCATTGAACCAGACATATCAGCAGAGACCACAGCCACAGATGCAGCAGAGAGCACAGCAGCCTCAGAGAGCACAGATGCAGCAGAGAGTACAGCCACAGCAGAGACCGCAGCAGAGCAATCCGGATATAGTACAGAGGGCCGTGAAAAATAACGCACGCTTTGCGGATGATACGACACAAAAAGAGCTTGAGGCTATGCACGGACATAGCGAGGCACAGCAGAGGATGGCTCAGGAGCACTCAAGAAACTGCCAGACACTGCATACCAAAGCGGCAGACGGTGCAAAGATTATAGAGGCTGAGACACAGAGCATGTTTGGCAGTGTTGAGGATCTGATTGCTATGGGATACAGCGGTAATCTGGAGTTTGAGAGAGATTTCCTTGGAGAAGGCTTAGACATGATTAACAACTTTTAAATAAATAATAGGAAAAGAGGCAGAAATGATGGACAGAACACCAAAGCCCGGAGAGCTTTACAGGCACTTTAAGAATAAGCTGTATCAGATAGTTACAGTGGCGACACATTCAGAGACAGGGGAAAAGCTTGTGATTTATCAGGCTTTATATGATGATTTTGGGATATATGCCAGACCACTCGACATGTTTGTAAGCGAGGTGGACCATGAGAAATATCCTGATGTGAAGCAGAAATACAGATTTGAGAAGATCACACTTAAGGATAAGCCGGAGGATATGTCGGGAAAGAGTATCTCTTCCAACAAGAGTATCTCTTCCAACACTAATGCGATTGCAGCTAATGCACCTGAAGCTGTGAGTGTTCAGACACAGGCATGTTATGAGCCGGCACCGGATGCAGATGAAGGCCAGGCACCGGATCCGCGTTTGCTGGAGTTTCTTGATGCGGATACCTTTGAAGAGAAGTACAATATACTTATTTCAATGAGGGATATCATAACCGACCGCCTTATAGATGACATAGCGGTGGTTATGGATGTTGTAGTTCCTGAGGGCCCATTGCAAAAGCGGTATGATGATTTAAAGAATACGATAAAGACCAGGCAGTACTATGAATTTTCCAATCGGCTCAGATAGCTGTTGTGATATTTGCCGGATTCAGTGACATCCTCGCCAAACCAGTCAGGCGCTGTGAATTCATTTGCTGCGTCGACAGAGTCGAATTCAACCTCCACAAGTGTAAGAGGAGCCAGATCACCCTCAAATACATCAAGCTCTGCGGTCAGACCACCGTCAAGAGGTATGAGATAGCGTGTCTTTTCGATGAGACGACCGTCAATCTTTTGGACAAGATGGTCGTAGGCTTCTTTTGTGAGAGGAAGATTGTACTCCTCGCGCACCATAAGACCGGCTCCCTTGTAGGTCATATAATAGCTGTCATTTGAGCGTCTGACTCTGACAACAGGCGAGGTGCACAGATAGCCCTGGGCGATTTTTTTGCTCGCGTAGCTGTCTAAATTGGAAGGAAGCTGTTTAAGTAAGTATTTTCTTTCGATTTCCATGTTATATCCTTTCAGGTTACTGGTAGATTTATAGTTACGGTTTATATTTTTGTTTTACCCTCATATCATTTATATATGATTATAATGACCGGTATTTAAAAATTCAAGGACGAACCGCAGCTTTTTATAGTATGATTAAAGTGTCAAAAGGTATCATAGTATTATCAAAGAAAAATAAAGGAGAAAAATATGATTAAAGTAGGAATTTTTATGGCAGACGGCTGTGAGGAGATTGAAGGACTTACAGTAGTAGATATAGTTAGAAGAGCAAAGCTTGAGATTGAAACCATATCAATCACGGAAAAAGCCGAGGTGACAAGCTCTCATCAGGTGACATTTAAGACAGATACCACAAAGGCACAGGCTGATTTTGACAGCTACGATGCAATCGTACTGCCGGGAGGCATGCCGGGTACATTAAACCTTGGCGCGGATGAGACCGTAGTAAAGACAATTAAGAGATTTGCCGCTGAGGGAAAACTTGTTGCAGCGATATGTGCAGCGCCTAGCGTGCTCGGTGAGAATCATATACTTGAGGGCAAAAAAGCTACCTGTCATCCGGGCTTTGAGGAAAAGCTGCTCGGTGCACAGTGGCTTGAGCAGCCTGTAGTTGTGGATGGCAATGTGATTACAAGTCGTGGAATGGGAACAGCTATTGCGTTTGCACTCGAGCTTGTCAGATACTTCACAGACGATGCCACAGTAGAGCATATTCGACAGGGACTGGTATACTAGACCGGCAAGCCCCTGTATTATAACAAAAGAGGTCACACACCAACCCCATGGTGCGCGGCCTCTTTTTATGCTTGCATTTGAAGCGTACATTTGAAGCCTGCTATTGCAGAGCTTATTTCATCTGCTGCTCCTGCTTCATGATCATCTGCTTGACCATCTCGCCACCGATTGAACCGGCCTGCTTAGAAGTAAGGTCACCGTTGTAGCCCTCTTTTAAAGGAACTCCAAGCTCTGAAGCAACCTCTTCCTTGAAACGGCTCATAGCCTCTTTTGCCTCCGGTACAGAAGCCTTTTTACTACTTGATGCTGCCATAATGCAATACCTCCTTTTAAAACGTTATACACAAGCTGTATGTGTATGGAAATATTATGCCGTAAAATGACAAAAATATGTTTTGGTATTGCTGACAATTTATGGAATTATACACAAAAGCAAATTTAATGTAAAAAACACTGGAAATAGTGGATTTGTTGTGTTATAATCATCCAATGACTGGGCTTAGCAGTTTAAAAAGCATGCCCACATTACATTTGATGTACATACCATTCATATATATTTTTAAGGAGGATAACGATTGACATGAGTGTACAGGTTGAGAATTTAGAGCATAATATGGCAAAGCTTACTATTGAGGTAGCAGCTGAGGAATTAGAGAAAGCATTGGATTCTGCATATCAGAAGCAGAAGAAACAGATTAGTGTACCTGGATTCCGTAAAGGAAAAGTGCCAAGAGCTATGATTGAGAAAATGTATGGAGCAGGTGTGTTCTACGAGGATGCAGCAAACATTCTTATGCAGCAGACATACGCAGGTGCGGTTGACGAGAGCGGTGTTGACATTGTTTCACGCCCAACAGTTGAGGTTACTCAGATTGAGAAGGGACAGCCTTTCATCTACACAGCAGAGGTTGCTGTAAGACCAGAGGTTACTCTTGGTAAGTACATGGGCGTTACAGTTACAAAGATCGACACATCAGTTTCTGATGAAGAGGTTGACGCTGAGCTTGAGAACCAGAGAAACAAAAATGCAAGAACAGTTACAGTTACAGATCGTCCTGTAGCAGAGGGAGATACAGCAGTTATCGACTTTGAGGGATTTGTTGACGGAGTAGCTTTCGAGGGTGGAAAGGGTGAGAATCATCCATTAGAGATTGGTTCACACACATTCATCGATACATTCGAGGATCAGTTAGTAGGAAAGAACACAGGCGATGAGGTTGAGGTCAATGTAACATTCCCTGAGAAGTATCAGGCAGCAGACCTTGCAGGAAAGCCGGCTACATTCAAGGTTAAGATCAACGAGATCAAGGCTAAGGAGCTTCCTGAGCTTGATGATGAGTTTGCACAGGATGCAGCAGGTGTTGATACATTAGCTGAGTACAAAGAGGAAATTAAAAAGAACCTCACAGAGAAGAAAGAGACAGAAGCTAAGAAAACTAAAGAGGATGAGGCTATCCAGAAGATTATCGATAAGTCAAAGATGGATCTTCCTGAGGCAATGATTGAGACACAGTGTGAGACAATGGTTGAGGAGTTCGCTCAGAGAATCGCACAGAGTGGTCTTACAATGGAGCAGTACTTACAGTTCTCAGGCATGACAGTTGACCAGCTTAAGGATCAGGTTCGTCCTGAGGCTACAACACGTATCCAGAGCAGCCTTGTACTTGAGCAGATTGCCAAGGAGGAGAACATCGAGGTTACTGATGCAGATATCGATGCTGAGGTAGAGAAGATGGCTAAGGCATACGGCATGGAGGCTGATAAGCTTAAAGAGTACATGGGAGATGCTGAGAAGGAGTCTATGAAGAAAGACCTTGCTATCACAAAGGCCGTAGATCTTATCATGGACAACGTTAAAGAGCGTGCAAAGGCAAAGAAAAAGGCTGATGCAGAAGAGTCTACAGAAGAATAAGATTTTTGAATCAAGATTTGATGGACTGGCTCAGAAGCCTATTTTCTGAGCCGGTCTTTTGAGCTTTTATAAAGGAGGTATTTTATATGAGTTTAGTACCATATGTCATTGAACAGACCAGCAGAGGAGAGCGCAACTACGACATTTACTCCAGATTATTAAAAGATCGTATCATTTTCCTTGGAGAGGAAGTAAATGAGACAACAGCCAGCCTTGTTGTTGCCCAGCTTTTATTCCTTGAGTCCGAGGATCCGAATAAGGATATCCACCTTTACATCAATTCACCGGGTGGAATGGTTACAGCAGGACTTGCTATTTACGATACTATGCAGTACATCAAGTGTGATGTTTCAACAATCTGTATCGGTCTTGCAGCAAGCATGGGAGCTTTCCTTCTTGCAGGCGGTGCAAAGGGCAAGAGATATGCTCTTCCAAATGCAGAGATTATGATTCATCAGCCATCTGGCGGTGCAAAGGGTCAGGCTACTGAGATTCAGATTGCTGCAGAAAATATTTTAAAGACAAAGAAGAGATTAAACGAAATTTTAGCAGCCAATACAGGCAAGCCATACGAGACAATTGCAGCTGATACAGAGCGAGACAACTATATGTCAGCACAGGAAGCCGCAGAGTATGGTCTCATAGACAGTGTAATAACAAACAGATAATCAGAAGTTAGATGAATTTAAGAGGGTACCCCATATGGGATGCCCTCATGCAATAAAAGGAGTTAATAATGGCAGGAAAAAACGACGGAAAGATTCGCTGCTCATTTTGCGGTAAGACACAGGACCAGGTAAATCGTTTGATTTCCGGACCTAATGGAGCTTTTATCTGCGATGAGTGTATAGATATATGTGCCGAGATTCTTGAGGAAGAAGGCGTAGATGGCCATGAGGACAAAAGCAGCGCTAAGGATGATATAAATCTTGTTACTCCGGAGGAGCTTAAGGCGTTTTTGGACGATTATGTAATAGGACAGGACCAGGCAAAGAAGGTGCTTTCGGTTGCTGTTTACAATCACTATAAGAGAGTTCTGGCAGGTGATACATCAGATGTAGAGCTTCAGAAGAGTAATATTCTCATGCTTGGACCTACAGGCTCAGGAAAGACACTTCTTGCGCAGACACTTGCCAGAGTGATAAATGTTCCATTTGCTATCGCTGATGCTACAACACTTACAGAGGCAGGATACGTAGGTGAGGATGTGGAGAATATCCTATTAAAGCTTATTCAGGCGGCAGATTATGATATCGAGCGTGCAGAGCATGGTATCATTTATATAGATGAGATAGATAAAATTACAAAGAAATCAGAGAATGTCTCAATCACCAGAGATGTGTCAGGCGAGGGTGTACAGCAGGCTCTTTTAAAGATTCTTGAGGGCACAGAGGCATCTGTACCGCCACAGGGCGGCAGAAAGCATCCACAGCAGGAGCTTATACCTATTGATACTACTAATATACTTTTTATCTGCGGTGGAGCATTTGATGGTCTGGAAAAAATTATCGACAGTCGTATGGATACATCATCTATAGGCTTCAATTCAGATGTAAAGTCAAAGACAGAGCTCAATGTAGGAGAGGCGTTTAAGCATGCACTTCCACAGGATTTTGTAAAGTTTGGATTGATTCCTGAGTTTATCGGACGTGTACCTATTACCGTTTCTCTCGAGGCACTCGACAGGGATGCACTTATCCGTATACTTAAGGAGCCTAAGAACTCGCTTATCAAGCAGTACACCAAGCTCTTTGAGCTTGACGGAGTAGGTCTTGAGTTCACAGACGATGCAGTAAATGCCATCGCTGACAAGGCACTTGAGAGAAAGACAGGAGCCAGAGGACTTCGTGCCATCATGGAGGCTGTTATGCTTGACCTTATGTATCGTATACCGTCAGACAAGAGCATCAGCAAGTGCGTAATCGACAAGGATACAGTTGAGGAAAACTTAAAGCTAGATGGTGAGTGTGTGCCGGAGGCATATATCGAGGAAAAAGCGGCATCGTAAGTACATGGCGGTATTTTACAAAAGATACAGCATCGGATAATATAAATTGCACAGCGGTTTTTATGCCAGGCTGTGCAATAATACAGGAGATATAAGTGGAAGAACAGATTATGAATATGCCTGCAGTAGCGCTGAGAGGGCTTACTATTCTGCCGGGGATGATTGCCCATTTCGACATCAGCAGAGAGCGCTCTCTTCGTGCTGTCGAGGAGGCTATGGAGCAGGATCAAAAGATTTATCTTGTCACACAAAGGAATGTGGACAGTGAGGACCCGACTCAGGAAGACCTCTATCAGATGGGTATTGTTGCTGATATAAAGCAGGTTGTCAGATTACAGAATGATGTTGTGAGAATACTTGTAGATGGAATAAGCCGGGCAGCATTGCTTGGCTTTACCGGTAATGAGAAGTACCTTGAGGCAGAAATCTGTTATTGTGATAGTAATGCAGACAGCCTGCCGGAGGATCTCAGGGAAGCCATGCTTCTCGGAGTCAGAGAGGCTTTTCACAGATATGCGGCAGTCGTCGGCAAAATCAGCAAGGAGCTTATCAGACAGATAGATCAGTATGAGGATCTTGAAAAGCTCATTGATTATGTAACCAACAATCTGCCTGTGTCATATGAGCTTAAGCAGCAGGTGCTTGAGGCAGAGGATATCAATGACAGATATCAGGTTATAGTATCATTACTTCTCTCCCAAGTGGAGGTTATTTCCATAAAGAATGAGCTTCAGAAAAAAGTAAAGGTTCGTGTGGACAAGCATCAGAAGGAGTATGTGCTTCGTGAACAGCTTGGTGTGATACGTGAGGAGCTGGGCGAGAATGCCGACTCGGAGGCTGATGAATATGAGAAAAAGCTATCTGAGTTAGATGCGCCTGACTACGTAAAGGAAAAGACGAAAAAAGAGATAAAGCGCTTTAGAAATATGAGCAGCAGCTCATCAGAGAGCACAGTTGAGAGAGGCTATATAGAGACTGTACTTGAGCTTCCGTGGAACAAAATGTCTGTGGATAACAAGGATCTTGACCATGCAGCACAGGTGCTCGATGATGATCACTACGGATTAAAGGATGTCAAGGAGAGAATACTTGAGTTTCTGGCAGTCAGAAATCTGACAAGCAAGGGAGAGAGTCCTATAATTTGTCTTGTAGGTCCTCCGGGAACAGGAAAGACAAGCATAGCCCGTTCAATTGCGTCTGCACTGGAGAAGAAATATGTGCGTATTTCTCTTGGTGGTGTGCGTGATGAGGCAGAAATCCGTGGACACAGAAAGACATATATCGGTGCTATGCCGGGCCGTATAGTAAATGGCTTAAGACAGGCCGGCGTTTCAAATCCTCTCATGCTGTTGGATGAGATAGATAAGGTGTCAAGTGACTACAAGGGTGACACATCAGCCGCTCTTCTCGAGGTGCTTGACAGTGAGCAGAACTGCAGATTCAGGGATCATTACATCGAGATGCCTGTGGATTTGTCGGAGGTGCTTTTTATTGCAACGGCAAATGAGGTTTCAGGCATTCCAAAGCCGCTTCTTGACAGGATGGAGCTTATCGAGGTGTCAAGTTACACTGAAAATGAGAAGTTTCACATAGCAAAGGAACACCTGGTTGAGAAGCAAAAGAGCAAAAACGGAATTAAAAAGGAACAGCTTACGATAACAGACTCTGCCCTAAAGGATATTATCAGGCTGTACACCAGAGAGGCCGGAGTCAGAAGCCTTGAGAGGACTATCGGCAAGCTGTGCCGCAAGGCTGCCAGGGAAATCTTTAAGGACAGCGAAGCTGCTGTAAAGGTTACAAAGACCAATCTTAAGACATATCTGGGCAATCCGAAGTACAGTCCGGAGAAGAAAAATGATCGCGCAGAGGTTGGAATCGTTAGAGGCCTGGCATGGACCAGTGTGGGCGGTGTCACACTCGAGGTTGAGGTGAATGTGCTGCCGGGCAAGGGTGAGCTCGTGCTCACCGGTAAGCTTGGTGATGTGATGAAGGAGTCGGCACAGGCGGCACTTAGCTATGTGCGCTCAATAAGCGAAGGATATGGCATTGATGCAGAGTTTTACACGAAGCATGATATCCATATACATATCCCGGAGGGCGCAGTGCCAAAGGACGGACCATCTGCGGGTATCACTATGGCGACAGCCATGCTCTCAGCCATTACAGACAGACCTGTCAGGGCAGATGTAGCCATGACGGGTGAGATAACACTGCGCGGCAGGGTGCTTCCGATAGGAGGACTCAAGGAAAAGCTACTTGCAGCCAAGGTAATCGGAATAAAAACAGTATGTATTCCAAAGGATAATGAAAAGGACCTGGAGGAGATTTCAAAAGAAATAACAGACGGCATGGAAATCGTGCCGGTGGAGAGATTTTCACAGGTGGAGAAGATAGCATTTGTAAAATAAGAATGAGGAAGAGATTATGGTAATTAAAAGTGTTAATTTAGAGACAGTTTGCGGAATTACAAGCACAATCCCTGACAATGAGTATAATGAGGTGGCATTTGCCGGCAAGTCAAATGTAGGCAAGTCGTCACTGATCAACGCACTCATGAACAGAAAGTCACTTGCCAGGATCTCTTCACAGCCCGGCAAGACACAGACCATCAATTTTTATAACGTCAATGACGCCATGTATCTGGTCGATCTGCCGGGCTATGGCTATGCCAATGCCAATATCGAGATAAAAGCTAAATGGGGACAGATGATAGAAAACTATCTTCACACCTCAAAAAAGCTTCAGGCAGTGTTTCTTTTAATAGATATAAGGCATGAGCCATCGGACAATGATATCATGATGTATGACTGGATGGTAAACCAGGGCTTTGCACCGATCATCATTGCAACCAAATCTGATAAATTGAAAAAAAGCCAGATTGCCGCACACATAAAGACTATCAAGGATGTACTTCATGTGAAGCCGGGCACGGTAGTTATACCGTTTTCGTCCATGTCAAAGGAAGGCAGGGACGAAATCTGGAATCTCATAGATTCACTCGTGTTTGACGAGGAGACGCTTCTTGCCATGAAACAGGAGGAAGAAGCAAAGCGCGAGGCAAAATCAGCTGCAAAAAGAGCCGCTGCATCCCAGCCGCACAAAAAGGAGCGCTGGAAGAAGACCGGAAAGCCGGTTGCCAAAAAGACTAAAGAACGCAGAGATAAGGCCAAGAGCAAAAAAAGCGTTAATAATCATAAAAAGAAATAAAGTTATAGAAAGAAAGGCGAATATTTAATATATGAAGAATAAATGCAAATTTGTAGGCATTATGTTTTTGTGTATATTGATAGTGTGTACGCTTGCGGTAATGGCATATGAGCACACAGCAGGTATGAAAGGCGCTGCCGGTGGAGCATCAAATGCTTCGGGCAATACAAAAAATACTGACGAAGCAGACGATATGCTTACTGTCGTGACATCCTTCTATCCAATGTATATTGCAGCTTTAAATATAGTAGACGGAGTGGAAGGCGTTAGACTTGAAAATCTAAGCGAGCCACAGACCGGTTGTCTGCATGATTTCCAGCTCACACCGGAGGATATGAAGCTTTTATCCACAGCCGATGTTTTTGTAATAAACGGAGTCGGTATAGAGTCGTTTATGTCAGATGTGGCAAAGGCGTATCCGAAGCTTGATGTGGTTGAGGCCTGTGAGGATGTGGCACTTCTTTCTGAGGATGATGCAGACAGTGACCACGACCATGATCACGACGCAGACACAGAATCGGACAGTGACCACGACCATGACCACGACGCAGACACAGAATCGGACAGTGACCACGACCATGACCACGAAGCAGACGCAGAATCAGATAGCGCGCACGATCATGACCATGGTGATGAGAATGCCCATGCATGGATGAGCGTGCCGCGTTACCGCACCATGGTTCAGACAATCGCATCCCGGCTTGCCGAAAAGGATGCAAAGCATGCTGATGAATATTATGCAAATGCAAAAGCATATGATGCAAAGCTTGCAGTGCTTGAAGAAAAGATAAATAGCCTAAAGAGTCTTACCAATGGACAGAATATCATCATATTCCATGAGGCCTATGCGTATGTAGCTGATGATTTTTCCATGAATGCATGCTATCTGTTAGACCTTGACGAGGAGCGCTCAGTCAGCGCAGGTGAGATAAAGCAGGTAATAGGTGCCATAAAGGATGACGGAGTGTCGGTAATACTCGCTGAGGAGCTCTACGGAAAGAGCATGGGAGATACCGTATCGCGTGAGACAGATGTGCATGTGATTTATATCGATCCTCTCAACAGGGGAGAGTACGACAAGGACAGCTATCTTGATGGTATGGAGCACAATATAGAGCTTATAAAAGAGGCATTTACTAAATAAAATTGGAGAAAATATGCGGAAAATAATACAGCCATGTGGCTTTCATTGCATAAAAATAAATAACCTTGGAGTGAGCTTTGGAGAGCAGACAGTGCTTGAGGATGTAAATATGCACATACATTGCGGCTCCTTCAATGTCATAATAGGCCAGAACGGTGCCGGAAAATCTACACTCATAAAGGCGATACTGGGCGAGATACCTCACACCGGTACGATTGAGTTCAAGGATACTAAGGACGGACATATGGCTAAGCTTAAAATCGGCTATGTGCCGCAGTCTGTCAATATCGAGAAAAATACACCGGTCAGCGTGTATGACCTCATAGCAAGCTATCAGTACAATTATCCTGTTTTTCTGCCAAAGAGCAAAAAGATAGAGGCAAAGATAAGGGAGACACTCGAGGTATTTGAGGCTGAGGAGCTCATCGACAAGCAGGTGTGCAACCTCTCGGGAGGACAGCTGCAGAGAGTGCTTCTTTCCATGGCAATCATGGACGAGCCGAACTTGCTGCTGTTGGATGAGCCGGTGTCCGGAATAGACCAAAACGGCATGGAGCTTTTCTATAAGACCATGGATTATTTAAAGACTCACTATGACCTTGCAATCATACTGATATCGCACGATTTGGACTATGTGGCAAAGTACGCAGACCATGTTGTGCTGCTTGATAAGACCGTTGCAAAGCAGGGAACTGTGAAGGAAGTCTTCGAGAGCAAGGAATTTGAGAGAATTTTTTACACAGGAGAGGAATCCTGGGTGAGAGAGGAGGAACACAAATGAATATAACCTCCTGGCTTCAATATGATTTTATGAGAAATGCCCTTATCGCTGTGCTCATCATCACACCGCTTTTTGGCATAATGGGAACCATGATTGTAAACAAAAAGATGGCATACTTTTCAGATGCACTCGGACATTCAGCACTTACAGGAATCGCTGTCGGAGTGGTATGCGGCATGGCAGACACCTCGCTTGCCATGGTGATATTTGCGATAGTGTTTGCACTTCTTTTAAATAAGATAGGCAGTCTGAACACTGCATCGACAGATACCATTATATCGGTATTTTCATCGTGCTCTGTGGCGATAGGTCTTGCGATACTGTCAAAGGGCGGCAATTTCAGCAAATACTCAAGTATACTGGTGGGCGATGTGCTAAGCATCACAAAGACTGAGATAGTTTATCTAATTGTGATTTTTGTGGTCACTATAGTGTTCTGGGTGCTTTGCTTCAATAAGCTCAATGCCATATGTATACACAGAAGCGTGGCAAAAAGCAAGGGTATCCATGTGCGTCTTCTGGATAATCTGTTTGCGGTGCTTGTAGCACTCATAGTTATGCTATCCATCAAGTGGATAGGCATACTTATCATAAATGCTCTGCTTATATTACCGGCGGCTTCATCAAGGAATATTTCGGAAAATATGCGTGAGTATCATTTCTTTTCAGTGATATTTTCAGTATTTTCCGGTATAGTCGGCCTCGCAGTGTCATACTACACCAATGTGGCAACAGGTCCGATGATAGTGATTATTGCATCGGTAATATATTTTTCGACATTTATATTTGGCAGAAAGCTGAAAAAATAACGGCTAAAGCTATAAGCAACAGACGCAAAACAGCCGATACACAATATAAGAGAAAGACTGTTTAGCTATATCAGACGCTATACAGGTTGATAATAGTATAGCGGGAAAGGATTCCCGCACGCACATTACCAGGGAGGGATGAGAGATGTTAGATGCTATTTCAAGTGTAGTTTCAGCAGTAGCGGCGCAGAGTGTCACAGTAAAGGACGAGGCGCAGACAAAGAATACTAATACCGCTTCAAAGAAGCAGGATGCAAAGACGGATAAGTCGGATGCAAAGACTGCAGGCTTCAGCGAGGAGGCAGCTGTATATGAGAAATCAGACAGCAAGGATGATTCAAAGGATACTGCAAAGAGCACAGTAAACCAGAAGATGAGCAAGGCAGACAGAGATGCACTGGTACAGGCACTTAAGGATGATGCCAACGCCAGACAGCAGCAGCTTATCGAGATCGTCAGAAAGTCCATGACAGGACAGGCTTCAACCTGGGATAAGTCACAGGGCTTAAAGAGTCTGTTTGAGAATCTGACTGTAGATGCAGATACGATAGCGCAGGCCAAAAAGGACATCGCAGAAGATGGATACTGGGGAGTTGAGAAGACCTCAGACCGTATTCTTGACTTTGCAAAGGCACTGTCGGGAGGCGACAAGGACAAGGCTGATGAGCTTTTGAATGCATTCAAGAAGGGCTTTTCACAGGCAACAGGAGCCTGGGGAGACAAGCTGCCATCAATATGTCAGGATACTTATGATGCCGTAGTCAAGAAGTTTGATGACTGGAAGAATGGCACAGAGGACACACAGGTACAGGGCTAGAAGCCGGATGTGTATGTAAAAGTGTCGTGATGGAACGAATATTATATAAGAAATGTGATTTATGAATTATGAAAAGGGGGCTGCACGCAGCGTGCAGTCACCTTTTTAGCGCTTGTATATTTTTTTGAGAGGTGTATAATAGAAGAATAGTATATAAGTATCATTATTCATGTGGAGGAAATATCATGAAATTAGACATGTCAAAGTGGAAAGCACTTAGCATCAAAAATCGTTTAAAGAAAGGCTTCAGACTGACTACATTTGTAGCATCGGCATCGGGGGTTATCGCGGGTATTCTTATGATTCTTGTATCAATGAGATATTCCAGCGCACTAACCTTTTACGGATTTTCACAGGGAGATATAGGAAAGGTTATGGTAACCTTCTCAGAGACACGAAGCGCTACACGAGCTCTTATCGGTTATACAGCTTCTGACACATTAAGTAAGATGTCTGATACACATGATTCTAAAAAGGAATCATTTCAAAAATACTGGAAAGAGCTGCAAAGCTCTATAAAGACAGATGAGGAGCAGGCTATATATGATGATATAAACAGTAAGCTCGACTCATACTGGAGTCTCGATGATGAAATCGGACAGTTAGGTAGGAATGCTACAGATCCTGAGACACAGAAGGAGGCCGAGGAGAGAGCAGTAGCAGAGCTTGCACCTGCATATGATGATATATATCAGCAGCTTGTTGCCCTTATGGATACAAAGGTAACAGATGGAGATAATTTAAGCAAGAGATTATCATTAGTATCATATGCCGTATTTGGTATTGTTATTGTTATCATTGTCAGTTCATATTTTATCTCGATGAAAATCGGGGACGAAGTTGCAGTTGGTATTTCTAAACCACTCGATGAGTTAAAACAGAGATTACGTACATTTGCACAGGGTGATCTTGAGGCTCCATTCCCGGCAGTTGATTCACAAGATGAAATTGCTGATATGGTAGGGGTTGCGAAAAACATGGCAGCAGACCTTAAGACTATCATATCTGACTCTGACAAGCTTCTTGGAAAGATGGCAGAAGGAGATTATACAGTTTCATCAGACATGGAAGATAAATATACCGGAGATTTTATTGGACTTCTCATGGCAATGCGTCAGATGAAGACACAGATGAATGATGTTATGTCACATATCAACGAGATATCATCACTTGTTACAGCAGGTTCTAACAACCTTGCTCAGGCATCACAGGAAATGGCAGAAGGTGCTATGGACCAGTCAGCAGCCATTGAGGAGCTTCAGGCTACATTTGCAGATATCACAGGCGGTGTTGAGAAAACATCTGAGAAGCTCAATGATACATACAGGATTGCACAGGAGTATGCTGAGGAAGCAGATCACAGCCATACAGAGATGCAGGGCATGGTTGATGTTATCGGACGCATCAATGATACATCTAAGCAGATTGAGAATATCATTTCTGAGATTGAGGATATTGCCAGTCAGACAAACCTTCTTTCACTCAATGCAGCTATCGAGGCAGCGCGTGCAGGTGAGGCAGGTAAAGGATTCGCAGTTGTTGCGGGACAAATCAGAAGTCTTTCAGAGCAGAGTGCCAAGGCTGCAGTTGACACACGTCAGCTTATAGAGAGTGCCATTGCGGTATCTAACGAGGGTAATGAAGCTGCAGAGCGCGTAAGTACTTCTATTGCAAAGGTTATCAATGGTATGAAGGAAGTTGCAGATTCTTCTCAAAAACTCAGCGAGATTGCAGAGGAGCAGGCAAAGGCTATGGAGCAGGCAGAGGCCGGTATTAATCAGATATCAGATGTTGTACAGTCAAACTCAGCAAATGCAGAGGAAACATCAGCAACAAGTGAGGAGCTTTCAGCACAGGCGGAGACAATGAACGAGCTGATTAGCAAATTTATATTGGAAAAGAAATAGAAAAATTGTACATACGAGTTTAGAAAAACTTTTTAACAAAAAGCCCCACAAGCATTATGGATATGCTGTGAGGCTTTTTGTTGTTGTGCGTTAGAGGGTTACTTTTTAAATCTAGTAAACATGTACTATGTGAACATAGTTTTTTGTGCGATACGTGGAAAATCTGAAAAGTAATGAAAATGAACAATTAAATGAGAATATTTAAATTTGCTCTTTTTGGCAGGGTGTGTTATAATCCTTGTATACAAAAAACAGAGGTAATACAATATGGGTAGTAATAACGATATTTCATTAAAAGCATTAGCCAAGATTAATCTGGGGCTCGATGTTGTGAGGCGCAGAGAGGACGGATATCATGAGGTCCGTATGATTATGCAGACCATTCATCTGTATGACAGGCTTGATATCAAAAGGACAAAGGAGCCGGGCATACAGATACAGACCAATCTGTCTTTTCTCCCTGTAAACGAGAACAATCTCATATACAAGGCTGCAAAGCTTCTGATGGATGAGTTTTCTATAACTGACGGTGTATCAGTGAAGCTGGACAAGCGTATTCCTGTTGCAGCAGGGATGGCGGGGGGCAGTACTGATGCGGCAGCTATGCTTATAGGTGTAAACAGGCTTTTTTCACTGGGACTGACAAAGAGAGAGCTTATGGAAAGAGGTGTGCAGATAGGGGCGGATGTACCATACTGTATTATGAGAGGCACGGCGCTGGCCGAGGGCATAGGAGAGGCGCTTAGTCCTCTTCCTCCAATGGTAAAGTGTCCGGTGCTTATTGCAAAGCCGTCCATCTCGGTATCCACAAAATTTGTGTACCAGAATCTGAAGCTTGATGATACGACTATTCATCCGGATATAGACCGCCTGATAGATGATATAAAGGCTAAGAATCTGCATGATATCGCAGCACATATGGGAAATGTCTTAGAGACCGTGACCATACCAAACTATCCGGTGATAGACGAGATAAAGAAGCATATGCTTTCAAATGGCGCGGTAGGAGCCATGATGAGCGGTAGTGGTCCGACGGTTTTTGGTCTGTTTGACGATGAAGATACTGCAAAGAAAGCGTACAAAGCCATGAGAAGCTCACATCTTGCCAGACAGGTGTATCTGACATCTGTATACAATAATCGCAAATAACGTGATATCCGGATAGCACAGCGGGTGCTTTATAGTTACTTTTTTCTTATATGTGAGAATTATAATACAAGAGATAGGAGAAGTTTGATGACTGATAATTTAACTTTAAATATGGATGCATATCTGCCACTGCGTGATGTGGTGTTTAATACACTTCGTGAGGCAATTTTAAAGGGTGAGCTCAAGCCGGGAGAGAGACTTATGGAGCTGCAGCTTGCGTCAAAGCTTGGAGTCAGCCGTACACCTATACGTGAAGCAATCAGAATGCTTGAGCAGGAGGGGCTTGCAGTCACAATGCCGAGAAAGGGCGCAGAGGTTGCCAAGATGACTCTCAAGGATATGGAGGATGTGCTTGAGGTGAGAGAGGCTCTCGATGAGCTTGCAGCCAAAATAGCTTGTAAGAAAATCAGTGATGAGCAGCTTGCGAATCTAAAAACCATAAAGGACGAGTTCAAGAGGAGCATGGACTCAGGAGATGTGAAAAAGATAGCTGAAGAGGATGTGAAGTTTCACGATGCTATCTATGAGGCAACAAACAATGCGAAGCTTGTATCTATGATGAACAATATCCGCGAGCAGATGTACCGCTACAGAGTGGAGTATTTGAAGGACCCAAAGAATTATCCGATGCTTGTGAAGGAGCATGACGCCATCTACAGGGCGCTTGAGGCAAGAAATATGGAGCTTGTGACTACAGAAATGCATACGCATGTGGCTAATCAGGCGGTTGCTGTAAAGGCTGTGATACAAAAGCAGGATGAAGAGAAGAAATAAAACAGAAATATAACAACAATATAACAAGAATATAGCAGACAAAGATAATAAAATACAAAATAATATAACAAAACCAGGGGCTGCCGGTCGCACTAACGTGTGAACGGCGGCCTTTTTTAGTGGCTTAGATAGTTACAAAATAAACAATCAGGGATATTTGCGAGCTTGTATGGTCATACTATATCAGGGATTTTAAATCTGACGGGATTTATTGGGAATATAGGAGAGTTAAAGATGACCACAAACATAGATGAAAACATAAAAAGCTTCAGGCAGATATATTCTGACTGCTCAGATATCAAGATGCAGGAGATGTATCTGGGGCGTGATGCCTCAATAAAGTGCTTTGTTGCATATATTGAGGTGACATGTGCAGGCTCCGGTATCAATAACAGTGCATTTGGACGATTTACCTCATACCTTGAAGGGATAGACCGGGATCAGGTTAAGGAAGTACTTGACAAAAATCAGGCAGCTCTATCTGAATTTGCACATCTGCACACGGTTAATGAGGCGGCCCAGATGATGCTGACAGGAGACGTGATTTTTTTTGTGGATGGTTATCCGGATGCCTTCAAGCTTCCTGATAAGGGATATCCTGCCCTGTCAATTCAGGAGATTGATTCGGAAAAGGTCATAAGAGGCTCCAATGAGGGCTTTGCTGATTCCATAAAGATAAATACAGCACTTATCAGGCGCAGGTTAAGGAGCACACGCTTAAAGTGTAAAGAGGTGAAAAAGGGACTTCGAGGACACAGCAATGTGGACATACTATATGTGAGAGACCTCGTAAAACCGGGGCTTGTAGAGGATGTGGAAAGGAATCTGGACAGCTATGTGATAGACCATGTGGGGGATTCGGGAGTTCTTGAACAATTTGCTGAGGCAAAATGGTATTCACCGTTTCCACAGCTTCAGACCACAAAGCGGCCGGATGTGGCGGTAAATGCGCTCCTAGAAGGGCGGGTGGTGGTGCTGTGCGATAATTCACCGATAGCGATAATACTGCCAACCACCATGAACAATTTTTTAAAAACCGCAGATGATTACTATAACAGAACGATAGCGGCAAGCTTTGCCAGGCTGATAAGGTACGTGGCTGCCTTTATGTCATTTACATTGCCGGGGCTTTATCTGGCGGTCACAAATTTTCATACACAGATACTGCCGACACCACTCATACTGGCATTTTATGAAGCAAGACTCGGCTGCCCGTTTCCGCAGCTCATAGAGGTACTAATGATGGAGCTGTCCTTTGAGCTGCTTCGCGAAGCCGGCATAAGACTTCCCGGAGCAATGGGAAACACGATAGGCATAGTCGGAGGCCTCATAATCGGACAGGCAGCAGTGGATGCAAATTTAGTAAGCCCTATAGTGGTCATCCTGGTTGCATTCACCGCACTCTGTTCGTTTGCCATACCGAGTGAGGAGTTTGCATTTTCATTTAGGATACTCAAATTCGCTGTAATAATGATGTCGGCATGGCTTGGATATTTTGGATTTTTAATAAGTCTGATGGTGATACTTTTGCATCTCGCAAAGCTCAAAAGCTGTGGTTACCCATACATGATGCCATTTGTGGGCAGCGAGCTGACAGGCGGCGAGGATGAAAAGGACAGTATCATACGATTTCCGCTTCGCAGACTATGGAGGCGGCCTGTATTTGCAAGGGAAAAGGAGTGCAGAAAGCTGAAAGGAAATAAGGATGACTAAAAATATGAGCACAAGCTACACATTTGCACAAAACGAAAGCATATCGCCCCGCCAGCTATACAGGCTATACGTCTTTAATCTGCTTGGAGTCGGCACACTGGTGCTTCCAAACAATATGGCGAAGCTTGGAAAGTATGCCTTTATCTCAATCGCACTCGGAGTTTTCATGGCATGGCTATTCATGTGGATAGTAAGCGAGGTACGTGAACGCAGGAAAACGATATATGACAGAAGCAATGATAAAACAAAATATGCGAAAATGTTAATTTATGATTTAATTATTGTGATATACGAGCTGTCACAGGCCGCATTTCTTGCATGGATATTTGTAAAGCTGATACGTGACAGCCTTATACCGGATGAGTCATTTACAGTTGTACTTCTTGTGATAATGGCGGTATGCGCTTATGCGCTAAGTGGCGGAGTGGAGTGCCGTGCCAGGGTATACGAGGTAGTATTTTTCTTTGTGCTGATACCGCTTGCTGCTATGCTTTTGTTTGCGCTATCGGATGTGAGATTTGACTATCTGATGATTAAGGACAGAGTCGGTGTGGACTTTGGCATAGCGGATATATTTGCGGGCGCATACTATGTGTTTGCAGCATCCATTTCCGTGTTCAATATACTGTTTGTAAGGGAACGCACTGCCTCACAGATACGAGGGAGTGTGAGTAAAGCAATATTCACATATGCAGGCATTCTTTTTTTATTGTATGCAGTATTGCTTGGAAACTTCGGAAAATATTCACTGTCGGAAATAGAGTTTCCGGCTGTCGTACTGATGAGTGACGTGCAGATAAAAGGCAGCTTCTTCAAGAGGGCAGATGCACTGATGCTGTCGGTGTGGTTTTTCACGCTGTTTTCAGTACTCAATATGAGCCTTTATTATGCGGTTTTAAGATGTGAGAATTTTGCTGAAAATATGAGAAAAATTATATTTACATTTAATAAAAACCAACATTCCTGCAGCAATAAGCAATTAGGCTCTGACAGACAGAAAAGCCATGACAATGAAAAGAGCACTATGAGAAGCTGGTGCATCATTTTTGTCATAGCAGTCACAGTGACCTTAGCATATATTCTTGAAAGTGGAGGTGAAATCGTGAAAAAATATCTTGGATTTTTATTGTGCATAGCGATACCGGTCATAGTAGTGCTGACGATAGGTCTCATGCTCACCGGCTGCAGTGCAGTGGAACTTGAGGAGCGCTGTTTTCCGACACTTGCGGCGGTCGATATTGTAGATGTAGGTACTGACGAAATAACCGATAAAGAAGTAACTGATAACAAAGAATATGTTAGCCACAGAGATGTTTCGACAAATGAAAATAGCGGATATATAGAGTTTTATTATAACATGGATAAATCCTACGAACCGGAATATGCAGATGATATCAAAACAGCCGTGGACAGCTTCGAGGATCGGCTGTCACAGAAAGCCGATACCAATCATTTGAAGGTGATTTTAATAGGAAAAACACTTAGAAAAGATAAAACAGCTTATTCAGACTTCATGGAATATTGCAAGACATCAAAAAAATTTCCGAGAAACACATATGTGTGCATAGCAGATGATATAAATGATATCTTTGATAACATGGGTGATTATTATGAGCAGAAAATAAATAAGGAGAATCATGAGGATGGGGAACCGATAATTACACTTGGCACCTTGCTGGATGACTATACGAATGAAATTCATGGAGCATGGTAAAAATTTCAAAAAGGATGAATAATCTTTTCAAATAAGGCAATACTTGTTTACATGAGAAAGAAAATAATAATAACAACCATAGCAATAATATCTCTTACGGCAGTAATCGCTGCAAAAAATCATACACCTGCCGCAAACACCAATAGTATAGCGTGTACAGCCGACATGCAAAAATCCATCGCCGGCAAAATCCTGCGTTTCCACGTGCTGGCAAACAGCGACAGCGAAGCAGACCAGAATGTGAAAAAGCAGGTGCGCGATGCAGTAGGGGCTTACATAGAGCCATATCTGCTGGAGTGCGAAAATATCGAAGAAACCAGAGCCACCGTAAATGACCATATGGACGAAATAATAGCGGTATCAAAGGAGACGCTTGCAGCAAACGGTTTTACATATGGCGCATCGGCAGAGCTTACACACACCGATTTCCCGGAAAAGACGTATGGGGACTATACATTTCCTGAGGGAAATTACGAGGCGCTTGAAATAACACTGGGCGATGGAGCCGGTCATAACTGGTGGTGCGTGCTGTATCCAAACATGTGCTTTAGAGGCAGTGTGTACGAGGTGGTAGAGGACGAAGCAAAGGAAAATCTTAAGGAGGTACTCACTCCGGACGAGTATGAGAGCATATTTGACAGTGGAAAATATGAAATAAAACTAAAAATCCTTGATATTTTCAGATAAAACAGTTAGTATATTCATGCTGAAAAAATATATTAAAAGAAAATATGTGATGAGAAAATATTAAAGCGTGAATTAATTTAGATATGCAAGAGGATAAGGAGAAAAAAATGACAAAGGATGTAGTAGTATCATTAAAGGGCCTGCAGCTCGCACCGGATCAGCAGTCGGATGCGGTAGAGGTGATTGCCCCGGGAGAGTATTATATAAGAAATAACAAACACTATGTGCTTTTTGAGGAGATAATGGAGGGTGAGACCCAGACACTCAAAAATATGCTTAAATTCAATGACAATTATCTTGAGTTCACCCGCAAGGGACCTATGAGTGTACATATGATATTTGAGAAGGGAAAGAAAAACCTGACATATTATTATACACCGTTTGGAAGTATCCAGATAGGTATTGATGCCACAAGCATAGAGGTAAAGGAGACTGAGGACGAGATAAGGGCAGAGGTAAAGTATGCACTTGATGTCAACTATGAATTTGTAGGCGACTGTCACATCAATATAGCTGTGAAGAAAAAAGGCGCAGCAGTCAAAATTGCATAAAAGTCTGCCAAGCCTATGGGGTAAAAAAATATATAAAGCATATAAAAAACAGAGCATGTGAGGATGAAAGCCATCCCACATGCTCTGTTTATGTACATGAAAATTAAATCATGATATTATTTCTGCTTAGCCTTTTTGGCAGCCTCTTTAGCAGCTTTTCTTTCAGCCTTTGCAGCCTCCTCAGCCTTGAGCTGTTCGTTGGCCTTGCTGTAGTTTTCTGCCATTCTTGCACGGAAGCCTTTCTTCTTCTTAGGCTTCTCAAGAGGTCCTCTGATACCGCGGACAGCTGTGATGTAGATACCACTGACAGAAGCCTTAACCTCTTTCTTTAAAGGAATCTCATCAAAGATCTGCTCGTCTGCGATAAGAGACATGACTCTTGGTCCGACCTTGGCCTTGACTACAGGAAGCTTTGAGCGGCGCATAAGCTTTGGTGTCTGCTCAATAATCTGCTGTGGGAGACCGGCATCCTTTAGCTTCATACGCTTTTTGTCAATGATTAGCATATTGACTGTCTGTGATGCAGCAGCTATCTGTTCGTCCTGCTCTTCCTTTCTTTTTTGTGCTTTTTTACCGAGGATTGTTAATACTATAAATGCTACCACAAGCACTACTGCGATAACAATAAGTACGATTAATGCTGGATTCAAAACGTATCCCTCCTAAAAATTTGCTTATTTAAATTAATTCTATCAAATATGCTAAAAAAAATCAATCTTTATTGCAAGAATAGGTAAAACCGTAGTATACTAGAACTATATTTTGGAAAAGGTCTTTAGAAGACGCAAAGGGGTATTTATTAATGAAGAAAATTGCTCTTTTGGCTGATGGCTGGAGAAGATATGTAATATATTCGTGGGTTGAGGGTATCATGGGAGGCTCTAAAGAGCTGGGACTGGATGTGTGCCTGTATTTTTACAACACCAACGGAACCTGGAGTCAGGATTCAAAGTTTAACAAAGGCGAATATGCGCTGAACGATTTGCCTGATTTAAACAGCTTCGACGGAGTGGTATTTGACTGCACCAATACGACCAACCTGGATGAGATACAGTATATGGTCAGAAAGCTTCAGTCGGTAAATGTGCCGGTAGTGAGTATCGGGTATAAGGTTGATGGGTTTTACTATGTAGGCAACGATAATAAGAGGCTGTTTCGCAATGTAATGGATCATATGTACTATGCGCATGGCTGCAAAAGCTTTGTGTTTGCAGGTGGTCCGCCGTATCATTATGAGAACAGAATGCGTTTTGAGGCCTTCAAGGAGGCTTTAAGTGATTATGGCATACCACTTACAGCTGATATGTACATGTTTGGTGATTTTGATTATCAGACAGGTGTCAGGTATATGAGTGATTGGCACGAGAGCAAAAAGCCGTTACCGGATGTCTTTTTATGTGCAAATGACAATATAGCAGCAGGACTGTGTGCGACAGCAGAGGTTCTTGGATACAAGGTACCACAGGATTTTAAGGTTACAGGCTTTGACAATCTGGATAAGGCTGCGTATTTTAACCCACAGATTACAACAGTGGATAACAACAGGGGCAATATAGGCAGAAATGCTCTTGAGATATTTAAGGCGCTTTGGAATGGCACGGGCGATGCTTCTGATAAATACCTTGATTCTGAGTTTATCCCGGCTGAGAGCTGCGGATGCCCTAATACCGGCAGAGTGGATTATCGTAATTACATAAAGAATATTATCAAAGGCTCCGTTGCAAGAGAGCAGGAGGAGGATGCAGTAATGATCCTCCAGAAAGAGCTCGAGGAGTGCAATGAATACTATGATTTGTTTGAGAGATACTCTGACTATATACAGAGCATGAAGTGTGACGGAGTGTATGTGGTCGGTGTTTCTGATCTGGCAGCTGCAAGGAACAATGCACACTTTAGGAAGCATGGCTATGATATTGACGACGAGGTTGTACTCTATGCGGATGACAAGGACAATGGAAAGCTTGAGTTTAAGAGTGTAAATGACCTTATGCAGTACATGCAGAGTGTAGATAAAAACACCTGCTATATGTATTGTTCGCTGCATTTCAGGGACGAGATAGTGGGCTATGTAATACTCAGGAATCCTGAGTTTTTGTACGACCATCCTGAGCAGTTTGATATACAGTCTGCCCTGCTCAAGAGGCTTGAGAATCTTTTTAAGCAAAAGGTACTTGAGAATACAAATAATGAGCTTAAGAATCTCTACAACCATGATGCGCTCACAGGCCTATACAATCGTGTGGCATGCAATGAGATGGTCATTCCTATGTTTGCTGAGCTTGAAGCTCAAAATGTCGGCTGCACCATAGTATTTCTCGATGTGGATGATTTCAAGGACATAAATGATACCTACGGACACCAGTACGGTGACGAGCTTTTAAAGACTGTGGCGAGGGTGCTTGATGAGCAAAAGCCTGAGGGAAGTATGGTATATAGATTCGGTGGAGATGAATTTATCGTGTTTATCCCTGGGGACAGACATGACACTGCTGAGAAGTATATAAAGCGCGTGTATGATATCATGGAGCAGCACAGCCTGTTTATCAGTCACGGCATCATATATACGAGGCCGGGCAGTGGTAAGAGTTTTGACGATTATCTCGTAAGTGCTGACACAAAGATGTATCAGCTTAAGCAGCAGCACAAGCAGAAAAAGGATAGCAATTTCTTAAAGGGAGTGGATATTTCATCCGTTCCTATGATGGTTGACAATAATATACAAATAATGGACAGGGAAGGTCATGTGTGCAGGGTATTTGATTTTTTAAAGCTGAATAATGTAAATTCAGTCCGTCTGCGCATATGGAATGAGCCTGATAAGGTGCCGGAGTCTAAGGGGTATTGCAGTCTTACATATGTTCTCGAGATGGCTCATGTCATTAAAAAATACAAAATGCATTTTCTGCTTGATTTTCATTATTCAGATTACTGGGCAGATCCGGGACAGCAGAATAAGCCTGATGCGTGGAAGAATTTAAGCTTTGATGAGCTGAAGGAGGCAGTGCACAAGTACACATATGATGTGCTATACAGATTAAAAATCATGGATTGTGCGCCGGATATGGTTCAGATTGGCAATGAAATAAGGAGTGGTATGCTGTTTCCGGATGGTGCAGTGCCACAGTACAGGCAGCTGGCTGCGCTTGTAAATGAGGGAATCAGAGCTGTCAGGGAGCTGCTCCCGGAGACAAAGGTCATGATTCATCTGGATCAGGGAGGCAGATATAACTGTATTATGCCTTGGTTTGATTCTATGTTTAATGCGGGCATGCTGCCGATTGACGCGATTGGCCTTTCCTTTTATTCGTTCTGGCATGGTACCTTCATGGATTTGAAGGATACTATGAGCAGGCTTATAAAATTATATAATCTGCCGGTTTATATTGTGGAGACAGCTCATCCGTGGAGGCATTGCAAGGGAGATCATATCTCGAAGGAACTCATGGAGACTGCAGGTCTTGATGCAGGCAGCGCAGAGCAGAAGAAGTCTCTTGAAATAATCATGCAGATAGCAGCAGAGGTGTCAAAGGATACCGGAAAGACAGGTGTATACTACTGGGAGCCTGTCGGTGTGCCTGGTAAAGGCATGGGAACCTGGTTTGAGAATATGGGTATGTTTGACGAGCATGGCAGGGCTTTGCCGGGCTGGGATGCAATCAGGGACTTTGATCCGAAAAATCCGCCGATTAAAGAGCTTGATAAGTATATTGAATCACTTTATGAGTATGAAGAAACACCGGAGGTGGAGGATTTCATGAAGCTTCTTATGATTCATGGAAATCTAATCTCAAATCCTGAATTTAAGGATGGATTTAATAATTGGCAGATTGAGACAAGCCTCGAAGAAGGACAGTATACACTGGGTAAGGATGGAGTGTTTATCTCTTCAGATGCCAATTTTGACTATTCGATAAGCCAGACGGTGGATATTGAATATACCGGTGAGTATATAGCAGCGGTTGACTATAGAGGAACCAATACAACAGGTGTCGAGGTCGAGCTGTTTATGGATGTGGAGGATGAAAGCGGCGTTCATACATATACAAGCGATGTTTTCCCGGATGATATCAGGTTTGTGACACATCTGCTTAAGCCGGTAAGGCTGCAAAAGAATGCCAGGGTGACAGTAGGGCTTAGGATGCATACTCCTCCGGTGTTTGCAAAGATAAAGAAATTTTCACTCGTTGTAATTTAACCTGATATGTGATATTGTAGATAGGTATAGTGTTTTGAGGATGCGTTTTTTGTCGTAGCAGGGCATTATACATATAAATAACATGACTTACAGATTTCAGGAGGATTCCAATGAGTGAGAAAAAGAATACAGGTAAGAAGGCAATCATAGCAGTGATTGTGATTGCACTTATCGTGGTAATTATTGCGCTTGTTGCTGTAATAAGCGGCAAGAGCAAAAAGGGTGGCTCAAAGAGCGCAACAGAGGCAGGCACCGAGGCCGGCAGCGAGACGATGCGAAGCGGACAGTTTGACATAGACTACGCAAAGCAGGTTACAAAGCTTGCAGACTATTCAGGTATTGCAATTACTGTCTCAAACGATTATGAGATAAACGATACAGCAAAGCAGAAATATCTGACCAATGTGCTTCAGTCATATGGTGCAGATGCGTACAAGCAGGTTACAGATCGTGATACAGTTGCAGATGGCGATTATGTCAAGGTTGATTACACAGGATATAAGGATGGCAAAGCATTTGATGGTGGCTCAGCTACAGATGTGATGCTTGATGTGACAAACAACAGCCAGGTCGGCGGTTCATCATTTATCGATGGATTTACAAAGCCTTTAATCGGAGCCAAGGTGGGTGACAAGGTTAAGGGTGACGTGACATTCCCTGAGGATTATGGCAACGATGACCTAAACGGACAGACAGTTACATTTGAGTATACAGTAAAGGGCATTTACTCAGCAGATCCTGTTGCACTTGCTGATATGACAGACGAGCAGGTCAACACAGTGTTTGGAAAGGCCGGAGTGACAACAAATGCCCAGCTTACCACACAGATTGAGAAGGATTTGAAGCAGCAGCTCTACAGCGCTGAGGTGGACAAGATAAAGAGCTACATGATTGAAAACAGCACAGTCGAGATTCCTGATGAGTATTTACAGGCCAGACTCAATGAGTATATTGCTTCATTTACCAAAGAAAATGTCAAGGATGGACAGACACTTAAGAAATATTTAAAGTCCAACTACAACATGACAGTGGATCAGGCCACAGAGAAGTGGAAGGAAAATCTGACAGAACAGATAAAGACAGAGTTCATCTTTGGGCTTATCGCTGAGAAGGAAAATATCAAGATGGATGATGATGCCTTCAACAGCTATGTGGATTACATCGTATCAGCCAGCAATGGTCAGTTCAGCAAGGCTTCTGAGGTATACAAGTATTTTGGAAGCGGACACAAGGATGAGGGAAAGACATACCTTAAGAACCAGTACCTTGTAAACAAGGCTATTGATACAGTCACAGAGAAAGCAAATGTGACATTTGAGGATGGCAGTGCAGCGCCGGATACTTCAAGTGGCAGCGCGGATGCCGAATAATAACGATAAATATGCTGTCTGTGGTGATGCGCAGGCAGCTTAAATGGAGGATTAGATAATGGAACTTACAAACATACGCGAGATTTTCCGCAACAAGGACAAATTCGCTGACAAAGAGGTGACTATCGGAGGATGGGTCAGAAGCAATCGTAATTCAAAGAATTTTGGATTTATCGTGGTAAACGACGGTACATTTTTTGAGCCAATCCAGGTTGTATACGGAAATGGCTTAGACAACTATGATGAGGTTGGCAAGATCAATGTCGGAGCTGCAATTATCGTAAGAGGTACACTTGTGCTTACTCCGGATGCAAAGCAGCCATTTGAGATTCAAGCCGCAGAGGTGACTGTTGAGGGGGCATCCACACCGGATTATCCTCTGCAGAAGAAGAGACATACATTTGAGTATCTTCGTACAATCTCACACTTAAGACCTCGTACCAATACTTTTGAGGCAGTTTTCAGAGTGCGCTCACTCTGCGCATATGCTATTCACAAATTCTTCCAGGAGAGGGATTTTGTGTACGTGCACACACCACTTATCACAGGAAGTGACTGTGAGGGTGCAGGAGAGATGTTCCAGGTGACCACACTTGATTTGAATAATCTCCCTATGACAGAGGATGGAAAGGTGGATTTCTCAAAGGATTTCTTTAATAAGCCTACCAACCTTACTGTTTCAGGACAGTTAAACGGCGAGACATATGCTATGGCATTCAAGAATATCTACACCTTCGGACCTACCTTCCGTGCGGAGAATTCAAACACTACACGTCATGCGGCAGAGTTCTGGATGATTGAGCCTGAGATTGCTTTTGCAGACCTTGAGGATGATATGATGCTTGCAGAGAGCATGCTCAAGTATGTTATCAACTATGTGCTTGAAAATGCACCTGAGGAGATGGCATTTTTCAACAATTTCGTGGACAAGGGACTCCTTGACAGATTAAGAAATGTTGTTGAAAATGATTTTGCCCGTGTGACATACACAGAGGCTATAGATATCCTTTCAAAGCACAATGACAAGTTTGATTACAAGGTATCATGGGGCTGTGATTTACAGACAGAGCATGAGAGATACCTTACAGAGCAGATTTATAAGCGCCCTGTATTTGTCACAGATTATCCGAAGGAGATAAAGGCCTTCTATATGAAGCTGAATGACGACGGAAAGACCGTTGCAGCAGTTGACTGTCTCGTGCCGGGAATCGGAGAAATCATCGGTGGAAGCCAGAGAGAGGATGACTACGACAAGCTTCTTGCCAGAATAAATGAGCTTGGACTTTCAGAGGATGACTACAAGTTCTACCTTGACTTAAGAAAATACGGCTCTGCAAGACACGCAGGCTTTGGATTGGGCTTTGAGAGATGCGTAATGTATCTTACCGGCATGGGCAATATCCGTGACGTTATCCCATTCCCTAGAACAGTTAATAACTGTGAGCTGTAATCACGAATGAATTTCATACATGAATAATTACCGCCCTTTGCACATATATATGATGTGTGGAGGGCGTTTTTATGTGGAGAAAAATCAAAGGTCCTGTGATAACAATATGTATCATGCATCTTACGGCGCTTTTGTGTCTTATCATACTTTCTATAGTACAGTGCTTTGTAGACATGGCGGAGTGGATAAAGTTTGCACTTGCCATGGCGGTCAATATAGTGGTGGGGCTTGTATGCGGATTTTTGCTCAAATGCTGCTTTCACCGCAGACGTTTTATCAGGGTGACGGTCGTAGCATACTGGATAACTTATGTGATAGCAACAGTGGTCATAGATATAGGTGAATCAAAAAATATATTCGAGCTTTTGATAATACTCCTTCTGGTAATGTTTTCAGCGCTTGTTTTTCGCTAAAAAAGGACTTTTCATATTGATAATGCTGTGATATAATGTTGAAAGCAAATATGATGTGTCAATGAGACATCGTTAAATGAAAAGGAGATAAAAATGAAACACGTAAAGACATTAAATACAAGAAAATTACAGAACACTGTTAAAAAGGGCGGATGTGGCGAGTGCCAGACATCATGCCAGTCAGCTTGCAAGACATCTTGTACAGTTGGAAACCAGACTTGTGAGCAGTACAAATAGTCATAGGTGAAGCGGATTTAAAGAGTGTGCGCTGATAGGTGCACACTCTTTTCGCAGTGGTAATTTTAAAATGTGTATAGAAAGAGAGGAATATTGTAGTGGTTCATCAGTACAAGAACAACGGCTATAATATTGTCTTAGATGTCAACAGTGGCGCAATCCATGTGGTGGATGATGTCACATATGACGTTATTGAGCTGTTTGAGGACAACTCAGCTAAGGAGATTATTGAAAAGCTTGTGGACAGGTATCCACAGACGGAGATAGAAGAAGCAATACAGGAAGTAAATGAGCTTAAGGATAATGAAGAGCTCTTCACAGAAGATACATACAAAGAACGTATCATAGATTTCAAGAAGCGCCAGACAGTTGTAAAGGCACTTTGCCTTCACATAGCGCACGACTGCAACCTTGCCTGCAGATATTGTTTTGCAGAGGAGGGCGAGTATCACGGCAGACGAGCTCTCATGAGCTACGAGACAGGAAAACAGGCACTTGATTTCCTGATTGCCAATTCAGGCAGCAGAAGAAACTTAGAGGTAGACTTCTTTGGAGGAGAGCCTCTCATGAACTGGGATGTGGTGAAGCAGCTTGTGGCATATGGAAGAGAGCAGGAGAAGCTTCATGACAAGCATTTCAGGTTCACACTCACCACAAACGGTGTGCTCTTAAATGACGAGATTATGGAGTTCGCCAACAAAGAGATGGACAATGTAGTTCTTAGTATCGACGGACGCAAGGAGGTTCATGACCGCATGAGACCTTTCAGAAAGGGTGCCGGCAGTTATGACCTTATTGTTCCGAAATTCCAGAAGTTTGCGGAGAGCAGACATCAGGACAAGTACTATGTGAGAGGTACATACACACATTTCAATACTGATTTTTCAAAGGATGTGCTTCATCTGGCTGATTTAGGCTTCAAACAGATTTCGGTTGAGCCTGTGGTGGCACAGCCTACAGATGAGTATGCACTTAAGGAATCTGATTTACCTGTGCTCTTTGATGAGTACGACAGACTTGCAGCAGAGATGGTAAAGAGAAACAAGGCAGGAAACGGCTTCAATTTCTTCCATTTTATGATAGATTTAGAGGGAGGACCTTGTGTATATAAGCGTCTTTCCGGTTGTGGCTCAGGAACTGAGTACCTGGCAGTGACTCCATGGGGAGATTTATATCCATGCCACCAGTTTGTGGGCAATGAGGACTTCCTTATGGGTAATGTCTGGGATGGCATCAAGGCCACTGACATCCAGGATGAGTTTAAGTGCTGTAATGTTTATGCCAAGGAAAAATGTCGCAACTGTTTTGCCAGATTCTATTGCAGCGGTGGCTGTGCCGCCAACTCATACAACTTCCACGGCACAATCACTGATGCCTATGATTTAGGCTGCGAGCTGCAGAAGAAGCGTATAGAGTGCGCTATCATGATTAAGGCAGCAGAGGCTGATATGGCAGATGATGCACAATAATTTGAATTTGTCACGGGAAACGGATAGCGGTATTTGTGACCCGTGTGCGAATATATTTGCCATCTGTATACCTATATGGATGGTAGCAAAATGACAGGAAGGTATAAGAAAATGAAAAAAGGAAAGAGTTGGGTGATTATCCTTGTGGCAGTCATTTGTATCGGCTTGCTGGGCTGGTATTCCACTGCAGTAATCACCGACACAAAGCAAAAGCAGGAGGCAACTGCTAATGGTGAGAGCACCAAGGATAAGGATTATCAGAATATCAAGCTTGGTCTCGACCTCTCAGGTGGTGTTTCAATCACCTACCATATCAAGGACAAGAATCCTTCAGACAAGGATGTAAATGATACTATCGCAAAGCTCGAGGAGCGTGCAGAGAGCTACACAACAGAGTACTCTGTATACAAGAGCGGGGATGACCGTATCACTGTAGAGATTCCGGGTGTTGACGACCCTAACAAGGTACTCGAGGATCTTGGAAGTCCGGGATCACTGTACTTCATCGCCCAGTATGACAGTGACGGAAATGCCAACTATACACAGGACACATCGGTTGAGGGCGGCTACAAGCTCAACTATGATATTGACACCTTAAAGGCCAATGGCTCAGTCATCCTCGATGGTAACGATGTAAAGGATGCAAGCGCCCAGTATGACCAGTCATCATCTACATCAACCAAGGAGCCTGTTGTTTCATTAAAGCTCAAGGATAAGGCTATTGACACATGGGCAGATGCCACAAAGAAGGCAAAGGATGCAGGACAGTCAATCGGTATATACTATGATGATCATTTCATCAGCGTTCCTACAGTAAGCGCCGTTATCTCAGATGGTAACTGTGTAATCAACGGAATGAAGGATTACGACGAGGCAACAAGCCTTGCAACATTTATCCGTGTCGGAGCCATCAACCTCCAGCTCGAGGAGTTAGAGTCAAATGTTGTTGGCGCACAGCTCGGTGGAACAGCGCTCACAAATGCAGTAAAGGCTGCAATTATCGGAATTATCTTAATCATGATATTCATGATTGTGCTCTATGGTATACTCGGTGTGGTTGCATCTATCGGACTTGCACTCTACTCAATGCTTACAGTACTGTTTATTTACTGGTTTGAGATTACACTTACACTGCCGGGTATCGCGGGTATCATCCTTGGTATCGGTATGGCAGTAGATGCAAACGTTATCGTATTTGCCCGTATCCGTGAGGAAATCGCAGGTGGCAAATCAGTGCTTGCTGCAGTAAATGAGGGCTACAAGAAGGCTCTTTCAGCCATCCTCGATGGACAGGTTACAACCTTTATCGCAGCACTTGTGCTTATGGTGCTCGGTTCAGGTACAGTAAAGGGCTTTGCATACACACTTATGATTTCAATTATTCTGTCACTGTTTACAGCTCTTTTTATTGCAAAATACCTTACAAGAGCATTTTACGGTGTCGGTGTCAGAGCTGAGAAGTTCTACGGCAAGGCAAAGAAGAGAAAGGTTATCAGATTTGTACAGAACAGAGTTAAATACTTTGTTATCTCAGGTGTAGTTATACTTGCAGGTATTGGCGGCATGATTTATTTCGGTGCTACAAGCGGCAATGCATTAAACTACAGTCTTGAGTTTGTAGGTGGTACATCAACCACTGCAGACTTTGGCAAGGATTATACAGCCGCAGAGGTTGAGAAGGACATCGTGCCTTCAGTATCAAAGCTCCTTGGCAATAGTGCAGTGCAGGTTACTACAGTTCAGGGCAGCCATGATGTCACATTAAAGACACGTACACTTTCACTCGATGAGAGACAGGATCTCGCAGCTCTTCTTGAGAAGGATTTCAATGTTGATGCATCAACTATAGAGACTCAGAGTATCAGCTCAACAATCAGTGGAGAGATGAGAACAAATGCTGTAAAGGCAGTTATTATTTCATGTATTTTCATGCTGTTATATATCTGGTTCAGATTCAAGGACATCAGATTTGCTTCAAGTGCTATCCTTGCGCTGGTACATGATGTGCTTGTTGTAGTCACAGCATATGCACTTATCAGAATCTCAGTCGGCAGTACGTTTATTGCATGTATACTTACAATCGTAGGTTACTCAGTCAACGATACAATCGTTATCTTTGACCGTATCCGTGAGAACCTTCACGGTATCAAGAAGTACTCAGCAGATGAGCTTGCTGATATAGCAAACGAGTCCCTTACACAGACACTTTCACGAAGCATCAATACTTCGCTTACTACATTTGTTATGGTATTGTTACTCTTTATCTTTGGTCATACATCAATCAGAGAGTTCTCATTACCACTCATGGTAGGTGTGCTTTGCGGAACATATTCTTCAATCTGCATCGCTACAGAGCTGTGGTATGTGATGAAGCTTTATCTGGGCAAGAGCGCCATTAAAAAGCAGGCGGCTGCACCGGCTAAGGTTTCTAAAAAAGCTAAGAATTAATAATTAATTTATGGCCCGGCCTTTAAAGGCTGGGCTATTGTTTTTTGTGGACTTATTAATATATGCAGATATGTTTATATATTTATAAATTTATGTGCGGAGTAATAGAATGGAGCATTATTTATATGAAAATTTTTCTGATTTATCTGCTTCTTATGAATATAGCAGGCTTTGCTGCGATGGGAATTGACAAGTGTAAGGCCAAGGCACACGCATGGCGCATCCCGGAGAAGACATTATTTGGGCTCAGCCTGCTGGGCGGAAGCGCCGGTACCTGGGCTGGGATGTATGCCTTCAGGCACAAGACAAAGCATTGGTATTTTGTAAAGGGGATGCCGCTTATTTTCTTTATCCATGTGGTTATTGCATGTGTTATCTACAGGAATTTCTATTAGAAATTTAATTATACAAGGTAACAAAATACTTAATGTAGGTAAAAAGTAACAAAAAAATGTAGCATATAAGTACATAATTGTGTATAATAGATAACAGATAACAGGTACAAAACCACTACACAACTATCAAGGAGGGCAAAATAATGTGGGCATATGAAAGTGTATTTTATCAGATTTATCCGTTAGGCTTCTGTGGAGCACCATTTGAGAATGATGGTGTTTTGGAGCACAGAATTTTGAAAGTGAATGACTGGATACCTCATATCAAAAAGCTTGGGGCAGATGCAATCTATTTTTCACCGGTGTTTGAATCTGATACACACGGATATAATACAAGGGATTATACAAAAATAGACACAAGGCTTGGCACAAACGAGGACTTCGCACAGGTTTGTGACAATCTGCACAAGGACGGCATAAAGGTAGTGCTGGATGGTGTGTTCAATCATGTGGGAAGAGGTTTTTGGGCGTTCCAGGATGTGCTTAAAAATAGAGAAAGCTCACCATATGTAAACTGGTTTGGCCGTATAGCCTTTGACGGCAACTCAAACTATAATGATGGATTGTGGTACGAGGGCTGGGAAGGTAACTATGACCTGGTCAAGCTTAATCTGAGAAATGAGGATGTAATCCAGCATATCTTTTCAGCGATAAAGGGCTGGGTAGACGAGTTTGATATAGACGGGCTGAGACTTGATGTGGCATACTGCCTCGACCATGATTTCATCAGAAGACTAAGGGAGTTCTGCGACTCACTAAAGCCGGATTTCTTCCTGGTGGGAGAGACACTGCATGGTGACTACAACCAGATTATGAATGATGCAATGCTTCACTCGGTAACGAACTATGAGTGCTATAAGGGTCTGTACTCGAGCTTTAATTCCATGAATATGTTTGAGATAAATCATTCGCTTCTCAGACAGTTCGGACCGGAGCAGTGGACTCTCTACAAGGGTAAGCACCTGCTGTCATTTGTGGACAATCATGATGTGACAAGAGTGGCAAGCATACTGACCAATGAAAAGCATCTGCCACTAATCTATGCAATTGCATTTGGTATGCCGGGCATCCCTTGTGTGTACTATGGCAGTGAGTGGGGAGAGAAGGCAAAAAAAGAAGACGGTGACCCGGCTCTGAGGGCATGCTTTGAAGCGCCACAGTACAATGAGCTGACTGAATGGATTTCAAAGCTCGCAGAGGCAAAGAAGCAGTCAAAGGCACTCTGCTACGGTAATTTCTATTCGGTTGTGCTCACAAACGGCCAGTGCGTTTTCGGTCGTGAATGTGATGGCGAAAAGGTATTCGTGTGCATCAATGCCGCAGACCAGTCGTTTTTCGCGGGCTTTGATATGGGAAAGGGTGATGCCACAGACCTGATTACAGGTGAGCAGGTTACATTAAACGGTGGCCTTGAGCTGCCACCTTACAGTGCATACTTTTTGAGATAACATTTGTATGGACAATAAAAGAAATAATAGAAGAAAAAATGAAAGAAAAGAGCTCATATGTGCTGCCACAGCCGTAGTGGTACTTTACACAGCTATGGAGTCGATAGGCATCACATGCCCCATTAAGTTTATCACCGGAATATCATGTGCAGGCTGTGGCATGTCGAGGGCATGGATGGCATTTTTACACCTTGATATAGCAAAGGCGTTTGCATACCATCCGCTTTTTTGGCTTGTGCCTATTGCGGTAATAGTTCTTTTGTGTAAATCTAAAATAAATATTAAAATTTATAAAATAATTATATTTACAATCATTATTATGTTTGCTATAGTTTATATGTGCAGATTGATATGGTCAGGCGATGATGTAGTGGTTTTTGAGCCGCAAAACAACATCCTGTTTCGTATCATCCGTATAATAAATAGCAAATAAAAAAGGAGAAAGAAGATGTTTTGCGAGAAATGTGGAAAAGAAATTCCTGATTCAACAAAATTCTGTCCATACTGTGGAGCACCTGTTTCCAAGGCACAGGATTTTGTCAACAAAGCAGGAGAGGCCTTCAATGCAGCAGAGCAGGAGCTTGGAAGTGCATTTGATGAGGTAAAGCAGTCCTTCACAGGAAATAGTGCAAACCAGCAGAATGCAGGTGGACAGTACAATGGAGGCTACCAGAACAACGGAGCTGGACAGTACAACGCAGGCTACCAGAATAACGGAGCCGGACAGTACAACGCAGGCTACCAGAACAACGGAGCCGGACAGTACAATACAGGCTACCAGAACAATGGTGGTCAGACTCCTCCACCATACAGGGGAGAGAAGTTAAAGGACGACAGAGGTCTTGCCTCATACATCATCCTGTCTATTATTACATGTGGTATTTATGGATATTATTTCATCTACAAGATGGCTCATGATGTCAACATAGCATGTGATGGAGATGGCGAGAATACATCAGGTCTCGTAGCATTTATCCTGCTTTCAATGATTACATGCGGTATTTATGCATGGTACTGGTACTATAAGCTGGGCAACAGACTGGCAAATAATGCAGGCAGATACGGACTTGGCATTCAGGAGAATGGAACCACTGTTTTGATGTGGTGCATATTTGGTACACTTATCTGTGGAATCGGACCATTCATCGCTATGTATATCCTTATCAAGAACTCAAATATGATCTGCAATGCTTACAACAGGACACATGGACTTATGTAATTTGAGTTTTGATTTAATTTAATTAAATAATTTGATTATATTATTTCTAAGGTGGGAGGCAGTTTGCATTAAGCAGACTGTCTCCTTAAATTTTGTATATTAAATTAAACGGTAAATATTATTGAAAAAGGTCATTCAGACATTGACAAAAATTTGTCAAAGTGTTACTATTTTTTTATAAATTACGACAGAAATGTCGGTTATACATAGGTTTTTTAAGGAGGATTTATACAATGAGCGAGTTCAAAAATTTAACACTTGACGTAGCAAATCAGATTGCAGTACTTGCAATCTCAAGACCGGCTGCTCTTAATGCATTAAACAGTGAGACTCTTGATGAGTTAAATGTAGCATTAACAGAGATAGAGGCAAGAGACGATGTTAAGGTGCTTATCCTTACAGGTGGTCCTGACAAGAAGGGCAACGAGTTCAAGTCATTCGTAGCAGGAGCAGACATCTCAGAGATGGTTAATTTCACAGCACCACAGGCAAGAGCATTCGGAATCAAGGCTTCAGAGCCATTCTTCAAGCTCATGAATATGCGTCAGGTAACAATCGCAGCTGTCAATGGATTTGCACTCGGTGGAGGATGCGAGATTTCTATGGCATGTGATATCAGAATCGCTTCTGAGAACGCAATTTTCGGACAGCCTGAGACAGGACTTGGAATCATCCCTGGCTTTGGCGGTACACAGAGACTTGCTCGTTTAGTAGGAATGGGACGTGCTAAGGAAATGATCTTCACATGCGACAATGTAGACGCTGCAGAAGCATACCGCATCGGTCTCGTTAATAAGGTAGTAGCAAAAGAGGAGCTTATGCCAACAGCTAAGGCTATGGCTGCAAAGATCATCTCTAAGGGAAGCTACGCAATCGCAGTTGCAAAGGCTGCTATCAACAACGGATATGATATGGATATCAAGAACGCTGTTGAGATGGAAGCAAACCTCTTTGGTGTTGTAAATGATACAAACGACAAGAAAGAGGGAATGGGAGCATTCCTTGAGAAGAGAGCTGCAAACCTCACAGATTTCTAAATTATGATTTGAATTATTTATTGTATATGAATTAAAATAGCCGGTGTGTTAAGCACCGGCTATTTTGTATGAATCAGATTAGATTATTACTCTCACGATAAACATAGTATCAGATACACTGTACTGGCATTTGCCGCCCAGTCTCTCAGCAGTCTGTCTGATGCTTTTTGTACCAAGCCCATGCCCTCTTTCTGTTGCAACGGGCATATCGTTTATGAGCTTAGGCCTTACGGCATAAGGATTTTCAACAGAAAGTAAAAGCTTACCCCTTAAGTCTTTTTGACTTTATTATATAATCTTTTTTGTAAAGCGTAAACAACAGTCTTGAAAAAAGAATGAAACGTATCTATAATTAGAGTACTGTTCACATGGCAGTGTTAATATATAATTATAGATTTACAAGAGGGAAAAATGAAGTCAAGAGCAACACAGACCAAAGAACTGGATATGGTGAACGGACCACTTGCAAGGAAGATACTGATTTACTCCATACCGCTCATGTTCTCAAACCTGCTTCAGGTATTTTTTAATATGACGGATGTGGCAGTGGTGGGAAAATTTGCAGGTGCAAGAGCACTCGGCTCGGTCGGTTCCACGACGATCATCATCACACTCACAACAGGCATATTGCTTGGCATGGGAGGCGGTGTCAATGCTGTTACGGCACTGCACATGGGAGCAGAGGACTATCAGAGGGTGCATAAGACCGTCCACACATCGGTCATTCTGTGCGTTATAGCGGGACTTTTACTGTTAGTGGCAGGCCTGGCTTTTTCAAAGCCACTGCTTGAAGTGATGAATACAAAGCCTGAGCTTATAGACGGTGCTACAGCATATCTGATGATATATCTGTGCGGTTCGCCGGCGCTTGCGCTTTATAATTTCGGCAATGGTGTGCTGAGCGCAGTGGGAGATACAAAGAGGCCTCTCATATACCTGAGTATCTCAGGAATTATCAATATAGTGCTCAACCTGTTTTTTGTAATAGTATGCAGACTGGGAGTGATAGGAGTAGCCATCGCAAGCATCATAGCACAGTACATCTCAGCGGCTCTCATCATCAGGTTTCTCCTGAAGACATACGGCAGCTACGGCCTGCGCATGAAGGATATAGCGATTGACAGGGATGCAGCTGCAGCAGTGCTTCGTATCGGAGTGCCGGCCGCGATACAGTACTCGCTCTTTGCCATAGCCAATATATGTATCCAGACATCCATAAATTCCTTCAGCCATGTGGTCGTGGAGGGCAATTCAGCTGCCACCAATGCGGATTCGCTCATCTATGATATGATGGCAGCATTTTACACCGCATGTACCAGCTTCATAGCGCAGAATCTGGGCGCGAGGAAAAAGGAAAGGGTGCTTAGGACATTTTTCATCACCCTGGCATACTCGTTTCTGATGGGACTGGTGCTTGGAGTGGCATTGTTTATATTCCAAAGACCGTTCCTTTTGCTCTTTACGAGTGATGATGCCGTGATACACTATGGACAGATCAGAATTGGTGTGATGGCATTCGTCTACTGTGTATCAGCATTCATGGACAATGCCACAGCCGCCGCCAGGGGCATCGGAAAAAGTGTAGCACCTACCATCATAGTGGTTATAGGCTCTGTCGTATTCAGGATTATATGGCTGCTCACAGTGTTTGCGTATTTTAAGACACTGCAGTCCTTATACCTCATATATGTCATTTCGTGGACGCTCACCGCAATCGCCGGCAATATATACTTTGCGTACCACTACAGGAGAATTTAGCGGACAGCTACAATAAAACTGAATAGTAAGCGATAAAAAACAGTCAGACATATGTGAGAGATGTGCCCGGCTGTTTTTGCGTTTTTACACATTTTTGATTGAGCGCATGCAATTCGCACCCTGAAAACTACATTTGGCGCCATTTGGGCAAAGTAAGGCACAAAGTGTTGTATAATTAGTACTATCAATACAAGTATATGTGATATGGAAATAGATAACGAAGCACAGATACGAGGGAGGTACTGGAATATGAAGAAAAAAATGTATGCTATTCTATTAAGTCTTGCAATGGTGGCAGGACTAATGCCTGATAATACTTGGGCGGAGGATATACCGAGTACACATAAAAATCACTGTATTTGCGTAACCGGTGAGTATAATCATGAACATGATGATACAATTAACTGGCAGCCATTATCTGAAATTAATGATTCGATAGAATCGGGCTATTATTATCTGGATGGTGATATACATACTACATCAGAATGGAGCGTAAATGGTGATGTGAATCTTTGTCTGAATGGACACAGCATTATATGTGATTCTGATACAGCTGCCATAAACATTGGCAGAGAAGGGATACTGACAATAACTGATTGTAGTGTAAGTGAAACTGGTAAAATTACACATTCAGATGGGAAAAACGGAAGAGGAATATATAATATCGGAACTCTTAACCTTTGGCGTGGTTCAGTTGATAGCAATAAATGCTGGATTGAAAATCAATATGTAGGACCAGATTATTCTTATGACAGACCTGTTGATTATGGTGCCGGAATATATAATAGGGGAACATTTAATATGTACGGCGGTACTATAAAGAATAATTCTAAAAATCCAAATAAGATTAATATATCAAGCTTTGGAGGTGGTGTCTATAATAGTGATACTTTCAATATGTATGGAGGGGTTATTTCTGATAATCAAGCTTATAGCGGAGGTGGGGGAGTTTATAATATTTGGAAATTTAACTTTTCAGGCGGTAAAATCTGCAATAATAAAAGTGGCGGTGCTGGAGGAGGAGTACGTAATGATGATAGTAATAGTACGTTCACTATGACAGGTGGAGAAATTTCTGGAAACAGAACTGAAAGATCAGGTGGAGGGGTGAGTAACAGCGGTACGTTTAATATGTCAGCCGGAAAAATCAGTGAAAATGTGGCAAAAGATGACAAATATGAAACTTTTGGAGAGGGCGGCGGTGTATCTAACTTCAATGGTAAGATTTATATGTCCGGAGGAACCATCTCAAATAATACGTGCCAGTACAGAGGCGGTGGTGTTTATAATTATGCAGAGACACAGCACAACACAATATTTCAAATGACAGATGGAAGCATCACTGATAATAAGGTTACTTCAACTAAAGCATTAAGTGGAGGAGGTGGAGTCGCAGGTTATGCTACAAGTTACTATGATAATGAAGAACATGTATCTAAAGTTAGTTTTACAATGACAGGAGGTACTATATCTCGTAATTCAGCATATAACGGAGGCGGTATCTGGGGATTACCAAAGGATGATAATTCAAATAAAGGAATAAAGCCGGAGATTAACTTAGTTTTGTCAGGTGGAACTATATCAGATAATACTGCTAAAAATACAGGTGGTGGTGTTTATAATCAATTATGTACTATGACTCTTTCTGGTGTACCATCAATAATTGACAATAATGCTAACAATCTTTATATTGCTCAAAGAAAACAGATTAATGCTAAGAACTTGAAGGATGGGGCTAAAATTGGTATTACAGTTGCATCTACAAAGTTTCCTGCAATAATTACAGATGATGTAGCAGATGATAAGTATTTTATCTCGGATGATGAAGAGTATAAAATTGGTAAAAATTCAAAAGGAAATGTAGTATTAAAGAGAAATGTGGAACTGCCGAAATACACGGTGAAAGTTAATCTACCAAAAGGCGTATGTTTAGATGAAAAATCCGGCGAATTAGAGCAGAGTGTTGAGCAAGAGAGTTTCATTACTGATATTATCCTTTTAGCTGATGATAGTCATTATTTTACAAATGAAGATAAAATTAAATTTGATAATTTATATAAAGCAGATAAAGGTCTTTATATAAAATCATTTGATAATAGCAAAATTATAATTGCGGGAACACCAATAGGTAGTGTAGAGGCTAATATTACAATAACAGATAAGAATACACAAAGTTCTCCAAAAGCATGTGGAATTGCACCTGATACATGGAATGGAAATGGTAATATAAGACTTATATCTTCAAGCAGTAATCTTGAATATAGGCTTAAGAATGATGATGAATGGACAGAGTGGCCTTCTGATAGGACTGAAATTTCGGTTAAACCTGGAACATACGAGATGCGATATAAAGGACAGCCTGATAAATTGATATCGTCAATTAGCGAGGTTGAAGTACCCAAATACGTAAAACCTAAGGCAGAGACACCAAATGCTGTATTCGAAGCTACAGGTCCGGACAGTGGTATTTTAAGGAGCGTAACTCCATCCATGAAATACAGCACAGATGGTGGAGCCAGTTGGAAAGAAATAAAGGATTCTGTTGTAAATATAAATGGTGTTAATATAACAAATGGAGTTAAGGTAATAAGAAAAGCAACAGAGGATAAGGATGAATCTTATGCTCAGACAATTACCATAACCAAAGCAGACACTCCAACCGGTCTAAAAGTTGAAACAAAACATTCAGTCACTGGTAATTATAGTAAAATCACCGGATTTGTATCTGATAAAAAGTATGAGTACAAAAAGGCAGATAAAGGTAATTGGACAGAAGTATTTGGTACAGATACAGGAACTCTCGAATCTGGAAATTATGAGGTCAGAGTAAAAGCAGAAGGTACCACATTGGCTTCTGACATAATAACATTAAAAGTTAAGAATGACGGAACTGTTACTATAAAGACAAAGCTTGATAAGACTTATGATGGAAAAGCAGTAGCAATGCCTAAAATTGAATCAACTAATGCGACAGATAAAGGCAAAGTAAAATTTGAGTTCCAGAATTATGGAGAGCCTGAGAATACTTATACAACAGACGTGCCAAAAGAGGCTGGAGAATATACACTAAGAGTATCTGTGGCAGAGGATGATGATAATTTTGCTGCTGTGGCATATGCTGACTTTACTATCAGCCCAAAACTTGTAGACATTAAATGGACAACACCGGATTTTACATTTAATGGTAAGGAACAAAAACCAACAGCTACAGTTGATGCAAAAGATATTTGTGAAGGTGATACACTCAATGTTATTGTAAATGTATATGATGGTGGTTTTAGAGGCGGAGAGCACAAGGCAGAGGCAGATATTAATAATAGAAATTACAGGATTAATTCAAATGAATCATTTACATATACTATAAAGCCTAAGAAAATCACACTTACTGCTAATGACAAGGTAAAACATGTTGGAGAAAAAAATCCTAGATTTGATTATACCGCTGATGGATTAGTAGATGGATTTGAACCTGTAAACATTGCTATGCGTATTGAAGAGGGAGAAAGTGCTGGTGTATACAAAATTGAGGTTGTATCTTTATCACCAGAGTTTAATCCTAGCTATGAAATAATAACGGTACCTGGAAAGCTCACAATTGCAGACCACACATATTCCGATACAACATACACATGGAGCGCTGACAACACTGAGTGTACAGCTGTAAGAAAGTGCACATACTGCGACAAGACTGACACAGAGACAGCTAAATCAAAAGCAGAAGTGACACAGAATAGGAGCTGTACACTGCCGGAGCTCACAAAGTACACAGTAAGCTTCAAGAACGAAAACGGCACAGCTTTTAAAGCGCAGACCAAGGAAAATGTGCAGACAAAAGAAGCAACAGGCCACAAGTGGGATGGCGGAGTACAGACCAAGGCTCCAACATACACAGACGAGGGCGAGATGACATACACCTGTGAGTCATGTGGCGCTACAAAGACAGAGAGCATAGAAAAGCTTAAACTCAACGAGTACGATATCCTTGAGGGAGCAGACACCACCCACGTGCTTAAAGTGGATGAAGCTCATGCAATCCGCGTCAACTGTGAAGTAGAGTATTTCCTTGATGTTATGGTAGATGGAAAGACGGTTGATCCGAAATACTATACAGTAAAGAGCGGCTCAACAATTGTCACATTTACAAAGGAGTTCCTTGATTCGCTCAGTGTCGGAGACCATGAAGTGAAGTTCTTATTCACAAATGGAACAGCCAAGGCAACTATAACAGTAGTTGAGAAACAGGCACAGCAGACAGCAGCTCCGGCTAAAAAGCCGGCAGTAAATCAGAAGAAAGCAACCAGAACAGGCGATGACAATCCTGCAATGCTGGTACTTATACTGATGCTTCTTGGCGGAGCAGGTGCAGTTGGATACAGCTTAAAGAGAAGAAAAGCTCAGTAGAATATGCTTAACAGCATAAAAAACACGCAATTTACTAACCTGTTAGTAAAATTTATCCTCAGAGGCAGTCGCGGTTTCGCGGCTGTCTCTTTTTTATAATAGGATAATAGGAATTTGACTGATATTTTTATTGCCCTTTTGCGGTTTTAATGCTACAATCAAGCCAAGGCATTATATTTCTGTTGAGCGACACCACAGTACACATTTTCATCGGTGCGTATCACTTTGAAGAGGGTAGAACCACTTAGTATTTTTCGACAAAGACATGGAAATTTTCAATGCTTTAAGTTACCTATCAATAGCAGGGAAAATGGATATGTCGATTGAGAAACATTATGTGAATGAAGCTGACTGGGGTTGTTGATGCTTTATATTGACAAGAAATTTTGTATCATGCGATATTCTATTCTTCTTGCTTACACAACTAAACAGGAGGAGAATAATGTCGGGAGAGACAAAAGAGGTTTTTGGCAGTAATTATGGCCAGAACGATGTAATCATCAACGGATTGATTGACAAAATGACGCTGTTTGATGACAATCTGATGAGTCTTGTATTCGGGCAGAATATCGAGACAACGGAGTTACTGCTTCGCGTAATAATGGAGCGTGATATTAAGGTTATAGACGTCCGGGGGCAGGATGAATTAAAAAATCCAGTGATTGGTGGGAGATGTATTACCTTGGATGTGCATGCAATAGATGTCGATGGCAGACATATTGATATCGAGGTGCAGATTAATGCTGAGGGATCGCATGTCAAAAGAGCCAGATATCACAGCAGTATGATGGATGTGAGGATGCTGGAGGAAGGACAGGAGTTTAAGGAGATTAAGGAGTCATACGTGATTTTTATTTATGATCACGATAAGTTCAGAAAAGGACTGCCATTTTATCACATTCAAAGGCGTGTTGATGAAACGGGTGAAGCCTTTGGAGATGGTTCGCATATTATCTATGTAAATGGAAGGTATGAAGGTAATGATGATATAGGTCGGATGATGAGAGATTTTCATCAGTGCAGGCCGGAGCAGATAAAAAGTGAGACATTGTCAAAAGCGGTGGCTTATTACAAAGAAAAGGAAGGACGTGGTGCTATGAGTGAAGCTGTAAGAAAGTACGCAATGGAATATGCAAAAGAGTATGGTGAGGAACAAAGAAGAGAAGGTATGAAGGCTGGAATTAAGGCTGGAATTAAGACTGGCATTGAGACTGGAATTGAGACTGGCATTCAGACCGGACGTCGTACAGAAATATTCTTATCGGTTCAGGATGGGGACTATTCGGTGAACAGGGGAGCTGAGAAGCTTGGAATGTCAGTGGATGAGTTTGAAAAATCAATGAGTGAGGCAGGCTACAGAGTGCCGGAGTTAGTGTAACACGTATATATACAATTAAAATCGAGGCATGTTTGGATATGGAAAATTCAAATGAAAAAGAAGACATGAGAGCACTTATTATGGTATTTGTAATATGGCTTTTGTTATGGTGTGTTGATAATAGACAGTATTTTTTTGTGTATCTGCCGCATCACTCAGATTATGAGATAGTGGCAGCATATAAAGCTTTTAATGGTGATATGCGTGATAATATAATCAGGGTATATGTACCGGATAAGGATAACGCTATCGGATATATAAAGGCAGACTACAAAGACAAAGAAGAAAAGCCTATATATGTAGGATACAGTAAGGAAAGGTCACCTCACGTTGTACGTAAAACACCGGCGCTTTCAAAAGGAATGATTATAGCGGGAGGAATCATTCCGGCAGCAATAGTCCAATATTTTTTTAGAAAAAAGCATAAATAGTGTCCTTAGACACGCAGGAAATTTAGAGACCCTTCAGGATTGTCAGTGCCCTTCTCAAGCAGCGAGATGAGCTCTGAGATAGTCTGTTCGGTCTCTTCTTTTGTGGACGGAATCAGTGTATTGTCAAGCTTTACGACGAGCACAAGAAGCACAATCTCTGCAAGCGCATCAGGCTGTTGGCACACGATAAGTCCCTCAGCTGCTCCCTGCCTTATGATTTCACCGGTCACCGGCTTTAGCTCGGTAATCAGGTAATTGATGTATTTGTTGTGCAAAAATGCATTCTCCTGTACACCATTTCCGGCATCGGACTGGATTTTTAAAAAGGCGGCAGAGGAGTTGCGACACGCCTGAAATATCATCGCCATGCGCACAAACGGAGATATATCGGTGCGCTTTGCAAGCTCCTTTGCGGTGGCAAGCGGCTCTTCGTAGCTTTTTGCCATAAGTGCATCAAAGATAGCTTCCTTTGATGAAAAATAATAATATATGCTACCCTTGCCTATCCCGGCTGTCTGGGCGATTTCGCTGACAGATATCTGGGATATTTTTTTTGTTTCTAAAAGGGTTCTTAGCGCTTCAAGTATCTTCTCATATTTTTCCGAATTTGGTCTTGTGGAATGTGGCATAGTGGCTCCTCTTTTATTAGTTACGTTCATTTTAATATATATTATCACAATCCATATGATTCTTCCATGAAATTTTACCGGGGTAATAGATAATGATATGATACGTTTGGATAGTTTATGAAAAAATAACAGAATAGTTTGAAAACGAAAACATTTATATTGACCGCCGGTCGAAAAAGTGATACTGTAATGAAGTAACAAGTTGACCGGTGGTCGAAAAGGAGAATTGATATGACTTATGCAGATATGTTTTCAAAGGTAAAGGGACTGTTTATGGAGTCTGATGTGAGCGATATAAGCGAGCACCTTGCTTTTCAGTTCAATATAACAGGAGAGGCAGAGGGAATTTTTTATGCCGAGGTAAAGGATGGTGTGTTGGCAGTGGAGCCGTATGAGTATTTTGACAGGGATGCGATTTTTATATGCAGCGCAGAGACTCTTTTTAAGCTGGCAGAAGGAAGGATTGATCCGATTCTTGCATTTACAACAGGCAAGCTCAAGGTGGAGGGAAATATTGATAAGGCACTTCGCCTGAAGCAGATTATAGACAGTAAGAAGGCGTAGGTGATGAGGATGAAGTGGGGAATAATTGCAGGTGTTTTAGGTGGTATTGCTGCAGCAGAGGCAGGCGGCAGTGCTTATTTCTACAGGAGGACCATGATGCGCTACAATGCCAAGAAGGAGCGCACGATGAAGATGTCGGGGGTTGACTGGGAGAGCTATTACAGCTTTATGAAGCCGCGCGGAGAGTGGATGAGAGCACAGACTCATGAGGATGTGTGGATTAAGTCTGATGATGGATTAAGACTGCATGCCACATATTTTCCGGGGATAGATGGAGGTAATCCGGATAAAGCCGTCATATGCTTTCACGGCTACACAAGTGAAGCTATGTCTGATTACAGCAGCATATCCAATTACTATTTAAAGAAAGGCTATAGCATGCTGCTTGTAGATGCGAGGGCACATGGACAAAGCGAGGGTAAATTCATAGGCTTCGGCTGCAAGGACCGCTATGATGCGCTTAAGTGGATTGACTGGATGATTAAGAAGGCAGGCAATGGCATAAGGATTGTTTTGATGGGAAATTCCATGGGAGGTGCCACTGTGCTTATGGCAAGTGGACTTAATCTGCCGGAGCAGGTGAAGGGAATTGTGTCAGACTGTGCATTTACCTCGCCTAAGGCGGTATTTACACATGTGCTTCACAGCATGTACCATCTGCCGGCTTTTCCGATGATTCAGATTGCAGATTTTGTGAACAGAAAAATGGCAGGGTATGGGCTTGATGAATGCAATGCTGCAAAAGAGGTGCAAAAGGCGAAGCTGCCTATTTTGTTTATCCATGGTGATAAGGATACATTTGTGCCATGCAGCATGTGTGATGAGCTTTATGCAAGCTGCGCGTCACAAAAGACAAAGCTGATAGTAAAGGGTGCAGGACACTGCGAGAGCTATTACAAGAATACGAAAGCTTTCGAGGACGCACTTGATAAATTTTTGGAAGGAGTTATGAGATGATGAAGACGAGAAAGGGACACAATGTATATCCGATTACGGTTGCACAAAAATTTCATTTGTACTATGCAAAGTACTGTCCGAATATGGCTGTGCTCAATATAGGTACAAGTCTGACAATTGGCACGGAGCTCGACTGGAACGTGCTAAGGGATTCAATCAACTACGCGTATGCCAGAAACGAGGCCATGCGTATCCGTTTTACAAGGGATAAGGATGGAGAGTGCTATCAGTATATTGCGGATGTGGATGAGGATTTTAAAGAGAGAACTGTCGATTTCAGGGATTTTACTGATTTAACCATGGAGGAGGCAGAGAATGAGATGCAAGGCTGGACACAGGTGCCGTTTGAGTTTGAGGACTCTCCTATGACGAAAATCGTGATGATAAAGATGCCTGATGGCTTTAATGGAGTGTACTTCTTAGGTCATCACATGGTGGTTGATGCGCAGTCACTTATTGCATTTTTAAAGGATATTATTGAGATATACTGCAATGCCATGTATGAGGGAGTACCTTTTCCAAAGGATATGTGCTCATATATCGAGCAGCTTAAAAAGGATCTGGCATATGAAGCCTGAAGTAAGGCACAGCTTAGGGACAGAGAGTTCTTTGAGAAGCTTATCAGACAGTCGGAGCCAATCTACAACGGAATCGACGGCACAGCAAAGCTTGATGCGGCAAGAGAACTGATGCATGATAACAAGCTAAGGAGTGCATTCAATGCATCGGATGATGTCACCTCAGCGCTTGATATCTTTCATCTGGAGGCTGAGCCGACAAAGCGTCTTATGGATTTTTGCGAGAAATATCATGTTTCGCTTGCTTGTCTGCTTCTCATGGGAATCAGGACGTTTTTCCAGAAGGAAAACGGCTTCGATGATGTCTCCGTAAACAATGCCATCGCAAGACGTGCGACACTTAAGGAGAAGAAGTCAGGCGGCACACGTATTCATTCGTTTCCGTTTAGGACAAGCTTTTCAAAGGATGTACGCTTTATCGATGCTGTGTATACCATCAGGGATAAGCAAAACGAGCTGTTCCGCCATGCAAACTACAATCCGACAGAGTACTTTGCACTGCGCTCAAAGACCTATCCGCAGCCAAAGGCGGGGCTTACATATGAGCCGATGTCGCTTACATATCAGCCGATGACCTTAAAGGAAAAGGGCTTAAACGACCTGGGAGATATAAAATACAAGACTAAGTGGTACCCGAACGGCATGACTACACAGGCTATGTATCTAACGGTAATGCACCGTCCGGAGGACAACGGACTGGATTTCAGCTTCGAGCATCAGGTCAAGGCAGTCTCAAGAAAGCAGCTTGAGTATATGTACTATTACCTGTGCAAAATCATGTTCAAGGGTGCAGAAAACCCTGAGCTTACAATAGGCGAAATCATTAAATTAGTGTAGTGGATTAGGAAACGTATTAGATAAAAGGAGATTATTATGTTTGATGAATTAGTAGAAATTATCTGTAATTATGTTGATGTTCAGCCGGCAGATGTGCACGAAGAGTCACGTTTTATGGAGGATCTGGGCTTTACGTCATTTGACTTCATGAGCATGCTCGGGGAGATAGAGGATACCTTTGATGTGGAGATTGAGCAGACAAAGGCTGCAGAAATCCGCACAGTACAGGAAGCTATCGATTATCTTGAGACATTAAAAGACGCATAATGGGTGCAGATAGGAGAAAATATGTTATTTCACACAATTCCGGATATTCTTTCATATGCAAATGAAGCTTACGGCGCGGATGATGCGATAAGATGGAAAAAATCCAAAAATGAGATAGAGTCAAGAACCTACAGTGAGCTTAAGAATGATACAGACAGCTTTGCCAATGCCATCGAAAAGCTTGGCAAAAAAGGGCAGCATATCGCTGTAATAGGCCCTTCATCATATGAGTGGATAGTATCTTATCTGGCAATCACAGAAAGCGGAAGTGTTGCGGTTCCAATCGATGCATCACTTCCGGCAGCGGATGTATGTGAGCTTTTGGACAGAGCCGATGTGAGGATGCTTATATTTGATGAGGCACGTTCGGATGTGGCTGAGGCCGCAGCTAAAAGCTGTCATGATATAAATGTGTATGTATCTATGAACAGTACAGAGCATTGTCCACAGGTGCTTTCGTTTAATGGGCTTATAGATGACAATAGGGGAAGCTACGAGCCGGCAGTGGCAGAGGATGCGCTTTGCACTATCATGTTTACGTCCGGAACCACAGGAAGGAGCAAGGGAGTAATGCTGACGCAGAACAACCTGGCTGAAAATGCCACATGCCTTGACATGAAAATTGGACCTCACACGGTAATTTTGTCTGTGCTTCCGATACACCATGCATACTGTCTGAGCATGGATATTCTGAAAGGAATTTCACTTGGGTCGGTAATATGCATCAATGATTCCATCATGCGCATGGCAAAAAATATACAGCTTTTTACTCCCGACATGATTCTTATGGTGCCTCTTATGATTGAGACATTTGCCAGAAAGCTTGAGGAGGTAAGGGCAGCAGGACTTCCTGCAGAGCCGGTCCGTAAGAAAATATTTGGAGAGAGGCTTCATACAATCTGCAGTGGCGGTGCGTACCTAAATCCTGATTATGTTGATTTATTTGCAGAGTTTGGTATCACCATATTGCAGGGCTATGGCATGACTGAGTGTTCTCCGGTCATAAGCACAAATCTAAGCTGGGATATCCGCAAAAACTCTGTAGGCAAGCTGATGCCAAACTGTGAGGCAAAAACAGTTGACGGTGAGCTTTTAGTCCGCGGTACAAGTGTGATGCAGGGCTATTATAAGATGCCAAAGGAGACAGAGGAGACACTGTCGGATGGCTGGCTTCACACGGGTGACTTAGGCTATGTGGACGAGGATGGATATATTTATCTGACCGGCAGAAGAAAGAATCTGATTATCACCAAAAACGGTGAGAATGTGTCACCGGAGGAGCTTGAAAACGCTCTGAGCGTAAATCATCTCATAAAGGAAATCATAGTGCGTGAGTCTGAAGGCGTGATAGAAGCTGAGATTTTCCCGGACAGCGAGTATGCTCAAAATGCAGGTATTGCCGATATAAGGCCGGCTCTGCAGGAGCTTATCGATGAGTACAATGTGAATGCACCTGAGTACAAGCGTATCTATAGCCTTAAAGTGAGGGAGAGTGAGTTTGAAAAGACGGCTTCACGTAAGATAAAGAGAAGCTGATATATAAAGAGGAAGCCGATGCATGTGGCTTGCATCGGCTATATATGAAAAAGATTAGTATGAGTATTGCGTAATTAATATGTTTTGTTGCTTTTATTTTGTATCTTTCGTTTATGATGTTAGTATACAAATCAATTGTGAAAACCGTGTGTTTTGAATTTCACTTTTCTGTAAACAAAATATGAACAAACTGTGCAGTCCTAAGGTACCATAAAAAATCCTTAGACAATATCATGATTTTGTGTATAATTATAGTATCGGTATTTGTTATTGCATATAGGATAAAATTTTATGCATAATCAAACAGCGATATTATTTTTTTACAAGGGGAAAAAGATGAAATTATTAAGTTTTGCAATCCCATGTTACAATTCAAAGGATTACATGGAGCATTGTATAGAGTCTATCCTGCCGGGTGGAGATGATGTGGAGATAATTATTGTTGATGACGGTTCAAAGGATGAGACAGCAGCGATAGCTGACAGATATGCAGCCGAATATCCTGACATAGTAAAGGCTGTACACCAGGAGAACGGTGGACATGGAGAGGCTGTAAACACAGGTCTCAAAAATGCCACAGGCAAATATTTCAAGGTCGTTGACAGCGATGACTGGGTGGATTTGGATTCATACAAGAAGATACTGGACAAGCTAAGGGAGTTTGAGCAGGAGAATACACAGATTGATATGCTTCTTGCCAACTATGTCTACGAGAAAGAGGGAGCAAAGCGTAAAAAGGTTATGCGTCAGACCGGCTTTCCGCGCAATGAGATATTTACCTGGAGTGATATAAAGCATATTTATAAGGGGCATTACATACTGATGCATTCGGTAATATACAGGACAGAGCTTTTGAGAAGCTGTGGACTCAAGCTGCCAAAGCATACCTTTTATGTGGATAATATCTATGTATATAAGCCGCTTCCGTATGTGCGTACGATGTACTATCTGGATGTGGACTTCTACAGATATTTTATCGGTCGCGATGACCAGTCGGTCAATGAGCAGGTGATGATACGCCGTATTGACCAGCAGATTCGTGTAAATAAGATTATGTTTGACGATGTCAAATTGCATGAGATAACAAATGAGATGTGCAGGAAGTATATGTACAGCTATCTGGAGATTATTACGACTATTTCTACTATTCTGGCAATTATCTCAGGCACCGATGAGAACATGGCTAAGAAGGATGAACTGTGGGCATACATGAAGGAGCATGATGAAGAAACCTACAAGAAGCTACGCCATGGCGTCATGGGACAGTTAATGAACCTGCCGGGCAAGGGAGGCAGAAAGGTAGCTATCGGTGCGTATAAGCTGTCACAGAAGGTTGTTGGATTCAATTAGACGGATGTGAAATAAGGAGTATTATATGGATGAAGTATATAAGCAAATTGTTAATATAGCAAAAAAATATAATACAAAAAAAGTAGTGCTGTTTGGTTCACGCGCCAGAGGCACGAATCATCCTAAAAGTGATATTGATCTGGCTATTTATGGATGTGAGGATTTTGGTGATTTATCGGATTGTCTTAATGAGGAGTTGTGGTCTTTACTAAAGCTGGACATAATAAATATGGATGATAAGCATATTTCACCGGTATTGGTGACAGAAATAGAAAGGGATGGGAGGGTATTGTATGAAAAAGTTTGACCAGTATGTCAGCCACTTGAGGATATTGTCAAGGGCATTTGATGAAGACTTGACAAATGATTTTATTGTGAGCGGTATAATTGATAAATATTATATACAATTTGAGCTGGGCTGGAAGGTCTTAAAGGAGCTGTTACGATATGAGGGCGCTAATCAGGCTGCAACAGGTTCTCCAAGAGAAATTATAAAAACTGCATATGCGTATTATGATTTTATTGATGAGAGTGTCTGGCTTGGAATGTTAAGAGACAGGAATGATACAACTCATATATACAATGAGGAAGCTGCACGTCAGCTTGTGAATAAGGTGCTTGACAGTTATATTCATGAATTTCAGGTGCTGGAAATGAAAATTAAAGAAAGATATTCAGATGAAGTATTATCATCAATTAATTAAAAAAGACCACAGGGCATCAAAACAGATGAACTGTGGTCTTTTAATATTGAAATTAAATTATTCTCCAAGTGTGAGCATGGTATCTATGCAGGCCTTGGCCTTTGTTCTTATATCGTCAGGCAGTATGATTTCTTCTCCGCCTGCTCCCTTAACACAATTGTATACATCCATCAGGGTAGTGAGCTTCATATTGTGGCATACGCAGTCTTTTGAGAGCGGATAGAAGCTCTTTTCAGGGCACTCATACTGTAAGTGCTGCAGTATGCTGTTTTCAGTTCCGATGATAAATTCCCGGTCTGTGCTGTTTTTAGCATAGTCAATGATGCCGGTGGTGCTACCGATATAGTCTGCAGCCTTTGAAACCTCAGCAAGGCACTCCGGATGTACGAGAAGCTTTGCAGCAGGATGAGCCGCTTTTGCTCTCTCAACATCTGCTATTGACATGCGCAGGTGAGTAGGACAGCCACCATGTACAAATTTGAAGGTCTTTTCCGGAACCTGTTCCTCAACCCATGCGCCCAGATTGCAGTCAGGGATGAAAAGAATCTTGTTATTGTCAATATTTTTAACAATTTTTACAGCGGATGAAGATGTGACGCACACATCGCATATGGTTTTAAGCTCTGATGTGGTGTTTATGTAGGCAACCACTGTATAGTCAGGGTTCTCGGCCTTTAACGATTGTAAGAGCTCTATATCGAGCTGCTCCGCCATAGGACAGCCTGCTGCGCTGTTTGACAAAAATACATGCTTGTCAGGAGATAAAATCTTGCAGGTTTCAGCCATGAAGCGGACACCGCACATGAGCACATTCTTCTGTGGTGCTGTGGCAGCCTGCTTGCTGAGTCCATATGAGTCGCCTGTGAAGTCGGCAACCTCAAGTATCTCGTGACTCTGATAAGCGTGAGCTAATATACAGATATCATTTTCCTTCTTTAATCGGATAATCTCATCCTGTAATTCTCTTGTTGTCATCATAATATGATATACCTCTTGAAATTCCTAGTGTGATTGAAGCACAGTTATATCAATGTAAGCCCCTTTTGGATTTTACATAAAGAACCGGCCAAAATAAATAAGTTACTTGTCATTATACTTAGCTGTAAACCAGCTGTCAACACAAAAGTTTTACAGGTGTCTTGTCAGTTGTAAATTTTAGTGTTATAATACGCCCATTACAGTAAATCGCATCCAGGGGGATGTTGCTAAAGAAGCGGCTACATCGGTGGATGCAGGTAAATAAAAGAGGTAACATATTATGAATACAGATGTACTTATTGTGGGAAGCGGCTGCTCAGGTCTTTATTGTGCGCTTAAGCTTCCAAGAGACATAAGAATTACACTGATAACAAAGTCAGATCTTGAGAGCAATGATTCATTTCTGGCGCAGGGCGGCATGTGCATGCTTAAAGAACAGTCCGATTTCGACAGCTTTTTTGAGGATACCTTAAAGGCCGGCCACTACGAGAATGACAAGGAGTCGGTTGGGATAATGATAAACTCATCCCCTGAGGTGGTTAAGGATCTTGTTTCATACGGAGCAGATTTTGCGAGAAATGATGACGGCTCACTTGCCTATACGAGAGAGGGAGCTCATTCACACAACAGAATTATTTTCCATGAAGATGTGACAGGAAAAGAGATAACAAGCACATTGCTTGCACAGGTTAAGAAGCTTTCAAATGTGACACTCATGGAGTATACGACGATGGTTGATATCATCGAAAGGGATAACAAATGCTACGGCGCCGTCATCAGAAAACAGGATGGCACGCTGGAAAAGGTGACAGCGGCATACACTGTCATGGCCTGTGGCGGAGTTGG
>ERZ772900.127-NODE-127-length-74442-cov-21.602646_pt1 | contig 74442 bp, 62 predicted proteins | sample MGYA00512124_ERZ772900 | MGnify/ENA primary metagenome ERZ772900 (study PRJEB29015, sample SAMEA2737716) | human gut metagenome | biome: human gut; feature: human-associated habitat; material: faeces | place: China | collected 2012 ... | reverse complement strand
CCAGAAGGCTGCAACTAAAAAGGCAACTGCAAAGAAAACAGTTGCAAAAAAGGCATGTGGGCGTGCCATTGCCGTCAAAGAGCGGGTAAGACACCGCGAGCGTCTCGGCCGGGAGCGTCACACACTGGTAGATGAGGTTGTATTCGCGCCAGAGCGCGTCGTCCGTGCCGCCGCCGATGTCGAGCTCCAGCTCCAGCAGCTCACGCCGCTCCTCGGGCGAAAACACGCCGTCCGGCTCGCCGGCGCGCGGCAGCCGGTCGTCCGACGCGCCGAGCACGATCAGGTGCCGGATGCCGCGGCGGCGCATACGGTCGAGGTCGCCGGCGGTCACGCGGTCGAGCGCGACGGGGATCGTGCCGATGTCATAGCAGGCGAGCATACGCACAAACAGCGTCGCGAACGTGTCGGCGTCCATCTCCGTACCGCCGAGGATGGCGGCAAACTGCTCGAGCGCGCCGACCGTCAGCTCCCAGAGCTGGGCATACTCGGCCGCGAGCGCGGCGCGCCCCTCGGCGCGCAGGCTTTCGGCCAGCGCATCGAGCCGTTGCGCGAGATGCAGCCGCTCGAGAAAATCCGCCAGCGCCATGGCCTGCGCCTCCGCCGTGGCGGCGGTGCTGCTCTCCGCACCCAACAGGCGCAGGGGCCCGGCCGCGCGCTGGCGCAGGTCGTTGATCTCCTTCAGGCGGGCGGCGGATTCGTCCGTGTCCGGCGCGCCGTAGCCGTCCGGGTGCTGCTGCCAGGGGGTGGGGCGGGTCCACGCGCTGCTGCGGATGGACCAGAGCAGGACGTAGTTTTCGAGCGTGTCCGTCTCCTCCGGCGTGAGCCCGGCGAGGCCCGTGCGCAGGTAAGCCGAGACGTCCTCGGCGTCCCAGCCGCCGGTCACGATGTCGTAGGCCGCGCGGATGAGCGCCAGGAGCGGCTTTTGCAGCAGGTCGGTGCGGCGGGCGAAATAGAGTGGCACGCCGTAGTAGGCGCACATGCGCTCGAGCGCGGGCGCGTAGTCGGAAAAGCCGCGCACGGCGATGGCGATGTCGCGCCAGCGGCAGCCCGACTGCACGAGCTGCAGCGCGCGGGCAGCCGCCCACGCGCACTCGGCTGCGAGATCGTCCGCCGTGTGGACGGTGATCGTCTGCGCGGGATCGTCAAAGTGCGCGGAGGTGTAGGAAAACAGCTGCTGCTCGAGCACGCGCAGCGGCGTGTCGGCCGCGCGGGCGGGGCAGGCTTCGACCGTGGCGGGCACGCCGCAGTCGTCCGCCATGTCGAGCAGGACGCGCGCCGTGCGCCGGGCGGCGCCGAAGATCTCACTGCCGCCCGAGAGCGCGTCGAGCGTGAGGCAGACCGTCACGTCCGCGCCCGCTTCCAGCAGCGCGCGCACGACGGCCAGCTCCTGCCGTGTGTAGTCCGTGAAGCCGTCAAGATAGAAGCGCCCTGTGCGCCCGAGCGCGCTCGCGGGGATGCGCTCGGCCAGGCGGGTCAGCCGGTCGGTGGGGTCTGCGTGGCCCTGCGCGGTCACAGCGTCATACGCCGCGAGCACGAGCGCGAGGTCGCGCAGCTTGTCGCCCAGATAGCCGGGGCAGCGCGCGGCCGTTTTTTCCAGTGCGTCGGGCGTGACGCACGCGGTCTTGAGCTCGTCGACCGCGCCGAGGAGCGTCTGCTGCATCTGCGGCCGGCGGGCGGCCGCGCCGAACAGCCGCAGCCGCGGCGCCACCTGGCCCAGCGCCAGCGCCATGCACAGCAGCCGCCCGCCCTGATCGAGCAGCGGTGCCTCGCCCGCGCCGGTCTCCGCCGCGACGCGGCGCGCCAGCCCCGTGAAGCTCAGCACCTCGGCGTACAGACTCAGGCTGTCGCCGCAGGCGGCGCACAGCGCGCGCTCGGCCTCGTGGCTGTATTGCTCCGGCACGAGCAGCACCTGCCCCGGCGTGCGCGCCGCAACGGCCGTGCGGATGCGCCCCATGAGCAGGTCGGTCTTGCCGCTGGCGGCAGGGCCATAGAGCAGGTGCAGCATAACATTGCCTCCTTGTGTGTTTTCTAAAGTGTAACATATCTTGTGTCCCAATAAAGGGACAGTGCCCGGCAGTGCCGCTCACCACACCTGCCAGCGCAAGGCGAAGGCGATGAGATACCCGAGCGAGCCGAGCGCACTCAGAGCGGTGAGGACGAGGTTCGCGGTGCGCTTTCGCGCGCACTGTGCCAGCGCCAGCGGCACAGGCAGCAGCACGAGCAGGTAGCGCGGCGCGCTCAGCAGCCACGTCGCGCCGACGGCGACGATGTAGTACGCGAGAAACCACGCCGTCTGGCTCGCGCGCAGCTTCGGCGCGGCCGCAGCCAGCAGGCCGAGCGCGGCAAAGCACGCGATCAGGTTCGGCAGCCAGAGGCCGAGCGCGTCGCGCCAACTGCCGCTGCGCAGGCAGCGCAGCAGATAGTCCGTCTGATATGCGGCGGTGCTGAAAAACAGGCCCGTGCGCTGGTTCCAGTGCTCGCGCTGGTAGATGAGAAACTGAAACGGGTTTCCCGCCACGCGCCAGTTGATATAGCAATACGCCGCGAAGCCCAGCGTCACGAGCAGCGCGCCGACGACCTGCCGGGCGTCCACCCGGCGGCGCTGCACGGCGTCGTGCACGAGCTCCCACAGCAGTGGCACGAACAGCAGCAGCCCCAGCGAGCGCGTGAATGCAGCTCCTGCCCCGCACAGCCCGCCGAGGATGGGCCGGCGTGTGCGGGCGAGATAGAGCGCCGCAGCCGTCAGCAGCAAAAACAGGCTCTCGCTCATGGGCGCGGCAAAGAAAAAGCACCCCGGCGCGAGCACGAGAAAGCGCAGCGCGCGCACGGCGTCCCGGTGCGGCAGGTCGAGCCGCAGCAGCCGGTAGACCACGCACCCCGCGCCCGCGAAGCACAGCGCCGATGTGAGCAGCCCCGCGCAGATGTCCGACGGGACGAGCCGCATCACCGCGCGCACCACGAGCGGGTAGCCCGGCAGAAACACGAGCTGCACGACGCGGTCAGGGTCACCGGAGGCGATGTAGCCGTCGCGCGCGATGTCGAGATAGTGCCGACTGTCGGTGCCGCGCCAGAATTCGAGCGCCTGCGTGAGCGTTTCCGGCTGCCCGGCGAGGGTGCGGATGCCCCACGTGAGCAGGAGCAGGACGAGATCGAGCGCGAGCAGCATAGCGAAAATGCGTGCACCCATGTGCGCGGGCTCGGCCGCCGGGACGGCGGGCGTATCGTCCCCCCGCTGCCAGAAGCGCACCCACGCGGGCACGAACCGCAGCCCCACGGCGGCAAACAGCGCCGCACTGCACCCGGCGGCGATGCCGCCCGGGACGGACAGGCCCGGCATGCGCGCGCACCAGAGCACGAACAGCGCCGCAAGCACGGCAAGGCCCAGCGCATCGAGCGCGATGACGGCGCGGGTTTTCGGCTGCACGGCGGCACCTCCTGTGTGAATCGGATGATAATAAATTGTAGCACGTGCGGCGGGAAAAGACAATGACGCGGTCATTTCGGTTATTCCAACTTTTGTGTGGTTTTTTTATTTTCAAACCCTATTTCGACCGAGCGATTCCTTCCAACTTTTCTGTGGGATTTCAGTTTTAAGCCCCGATTTCGGGCGAGCGACTTCTTCCAACTTTTCTGTGGGATTTCCTCCGAGTAAACGAATTGTATTCGAGTTTGTCGAAAAGAATTTGCAAAACCTACTTAACTACACGAAAAACGCAATGTAAAAAGTAAATTGCTTTACTTTGCGCTGTTTTTCTTACATAATAGTAGACAAGAAGCAAGGTCGTAGTAAATTCTTTTCAGAGAGGGAGTTGGTGCTGACCATGAGCATAGGAAATCAAATATCAGCAATTCGTAATGAGCAGCAATTAACGCAAGAACGGTTTGGTGAGTTATTCCATGTTACAAGACAGACGGTTTCGAATTGGGAAAATGAAAAGAGTTATCCGGATTTACAGATTCTCATAGCAATGAGCAACCAATTTGATGTATCGCTTGATACATTACTGAAGGGGGATTCCAAGATGGTAGAAGTTATTGACAAGGAGCGCGTATTGGGAAAAATAAAGCATGAGAAATCACTCGTAGACTTCTTTACGGGTGCTGGTACAGGACTTGTTGCCTCTTGCTTTCTCTCGTCAGCGTCAACAATTAGGACTGTAGTAATGATTGTTGGCTTTGCCATGATAGGCATTGGTTGGTATAAAAGGGCTAAATCCGATAAAGAAGTGTTTAAGTATATGGAGGAGCACGGACAGGAGTGACTTTATATAAGCATTTCTCTACTGTGCCATTAAAAAGAAACCCCTGTGAGGATTGACCTCACAGGGGTTCTCTTTGTTCTTCAGGCACCAAGCGTGCCGCTGCGTAGTGCCTCCACCAGCGGCAGCACCTGCCACTTGGGGATGGTGTACTCGTTGCCATCCAGCAGCAACAGCCAGTATACCTGCCGCTCCAGCAGCAGGGTCTTGTCCGCGTTCCATCGCTTGATGCCGACCTCATAGACGCCATCTCCCGGCAACTCCACATCGAACCGCCGGCCTTTCGGTGTCTTTGGCGGCCACTGATATTGCAAGAACTTGCGGGCAAAGCGGTACTTGGGGTCTGGACCCACGATGCGGGACACATAGGGATACGCCCGCGTGTTGGGAATATGCGGCACGAATATGGAGTAGCCCCCGTACCAAATGTCATCGTCGTCCTCGCACGGAGGAACATTGTTTCTGTGGCTCGTGTCCATCGGGGTTGCCCTCTGCCGCCTACGATTCAAACCCCGGCGGCGTCAGCTTCCGAAGGATTTCCGCTGCTTCCTCGGCGGTGTAGTGATTGTAGTAGGCATCCAGTGGATGCAGCATCTCCTCGTAACGCAGGGTCGCTATCTCGTAGCCCTCCATATCGCCGAGGTGTTTTGCCTTCTGCTTCAGCAGGCTCAGTTCGTTGGGGCGGATGTCCTCCAAGGGCAATTCGCCTGACAGGATTTTCTCCTGACGCGGCGTGTACGCCGTCCCATACTGAGGTTTGTACTCTACGCTGTCCCTGTCTTTGAAGGAAAAATACGGGTCTTTTCTGCTCATAAAAATCACCTCCTGTTACAGAAAATTCTATAACAGGAGGTCTTAAATTGGTAGCACACGAGAAAAGAAACCCAGCACAACTTTTTTGCGCCGTTCCCACACAAAACGATTTAGCTCTCAGCTCCCTACTTTTTTCCGCCCAACCCACACAAAAGTTGGGATACCCGTCATTTCACCGCGTCATCGTCCTGCTCTGTGTCCATAAGATACTTCTCTTCACAGGTGCGCTGTGCATCGATCAGGATCTGAATCGCGTGCTCTGTTGCCCGGAACAGCATTTGGTATCGTTCCTGATAATCTGGCATGATGTTCACCTCCAGATTAAGAATAGAACAAAGCGGTCTAAGTGCAAATAGAACAGTTCGTTCTTTCTTATACTGTCACCGGTGATGCAACATGGAACGATATCCACGGCTGCGCGATCTGCGCGAGGACGCCGATCTGACGCAGGCGCAGGTCGGGCAAGCGCTGCACCTGACGCAGCGGGCCTATGCCTACTATGAGAGCGGGCAGCGGATGCTGCCGCCGCAGGTGCTGTGCGCACTGGCGCGGTATTACGGCGTGAGCGTGGACTATCTGCTCGGCGAGACGGATGTGCGCGCGCGCTATCCGGCGGCGAAAAAGCCGTAAGGGACAGGAGCGCGCCGCCGGAAACCGCAGGCTTTTCCAAACCATTCCAGCCGGCGCATCCGGCGCCGCCGCGCAAAAAACCGCCGCTCCGGTCGGAGCGGCGGTTTTTCATCCGATTCTCAGTTGGCCCGCGGCTGCAGCGCGCGGCGCGTGATGCGCAGCAGCGTCGGCAGCAGCAGCGCGAGCACGATGCCTTTTCCCGCGCAGATGGCCAGCCGCAGCGGCAGCGTGCCGAACACGAACACCGGCGAATAGTACCCGTAGATCAGGCTGTCGACATACAGCGATCCGGTGTTGAGCACCGTGATGCCCAGCTCGCCGAGCACGGCCAGCAGCGCGAGCTGCCGCGGCGTGCAGGCGTACCCGTGCCGCGCCGACACCGCGCCCACGCACAGCCCCAGCAGCACATACGGCGCGATCCAGAGCGCGGTCGTGGCGCTCACGCCGAAGCGCAGCAGCTGGTACAGCAGCGTGCCCACCCCGCCGATGGCCAGCCCGTCGACCGGGCCGAGCAGCAGCGCGCCGAGAAACACCGGCAGCGCCTCGACGGTGATCTTCAGGTTGCCGGTGCTGATCGACACCAGCCCCAGCACCGTGACCATGGCGGCAAACATTGCGTCCGCCGCGAGGCGGCGGGCGGTCCATTTCGTATGCATTTTGCAAGACTCCTTTCGTGACAGTTGCCACGGCGGGGGTCTCCCTTGGTGGCAGCGGAAGCGGCAACAGCACCGCGGGGCGCGCGGCCCCTTCGTCGCCGGACAACTTCCCATCCCGACGCACTTGACGCGCTGTTCCTACTCTGTCCAATGCATTGCATAGATTCCGTGTGCATCTTAGCACACGCGGCACGGCTTTGCAACCGGAAAAAGGACGCCCAACGGGCGTCCTTTTTCTGCGCTTACTTTTTCGCGCGGCTCAGACGGCGCGTGAGCTCTTCGACCAGCCCGTCCACCAGCTCCTGATGGTCGGCCAGGTTCAGCTCGGCCTCGCGCACGATCGTGTAGCCGAACACGTCGTCGTCCATGATCTTGGCATACGACAGCAGCTCCGCCTGCATGCAGCGGATGGCCGCCATGCTCAGATGCACGGCCGCGAGCGCGCTGCACGCGGTCAGGTCGTCGCCCTTGTCCACGACCTCCTTCATGAGCTCGATGCAGCGGCACATGATGTACACGATCTCGTTGGGAATGTCGCTCGCGACGCGCAGCGCGCTGTCGAGATCGGTGCGCGTGACGCTCTCCTCGACCCTGCGCCGATCAAGCGGCTCGCGCGCGCGCAGCTCCTCGTCGATCTGAAAGACCATGTAGTCCGTCATCTGGCGCAGCTCCTCGGCAACGGGCTTGAGCGTCTCGTCGTCCGATCGCAGCGCGCGCACGGCCAGCGACCCCATCGCCGCCGCCAGCGCCGACACGACTGCACCGACGCTGCCCGCCTGCGGCAGACCGTCCGGGTCCGCCACCGCAGCCACATAGTCCTTGACCGGCATGGCGCCGAAGGTCTGCTTCGGCTTGTGCTCTCCGACGGCGACCACGTGGTCGCCATCCGCCGTGTGGATCAGGATCTTTTTCTTCTCTTCCGCCATAAATGCCTCCATTCCCCGCGCGCATAGCTGCGCGCAGATATACACACATTATTATAATAGGAATATAGCACGCAGACCTACACATTGTCAAGATTGCAACAGCCGTTCGTTTGTGGAAAAAGTCATATTCTGCACAAAAAGCGCCCTGTTTTTTCGTCAAATTTTGTCACGTGCAAGTGCAATTCCGGCATTTATCTTTGCACCGCTTTCTGATATAGTGAGAGGTAAGCGCAAAAATATCACAGAGGGAGCGTGAAGCGTTTTGGGGATCAACAATGTGATCTCTCTGCTTGGCGGCGTGGCCCTGTTCCTGTTCGGCATGACGCTCATGGGCGACGGGCTGAAAAAAGTGGCCGGCAACAAGCTTGAGATCATCCTGTATAAACTCACGAGCACCCCGCTCAAGGGCGTCCTGCTCGGCACGGGCGTCACCGCCGTGATCCAGTCGTCCTCGGCCACGTCCGTCATGGTCGTCGGCTTCGTCAACTCCGGCATGATGCAGGTGCGTCAGGCCATCGGCATCGTGCTTGGCTCCATCCTCGGCACGAGCATCACGGGCTGGATCCTCTGCCTGTCGGACATCAGCGGCTCCGGCTGGGTGTCGCTGCTGAGCACCGCAACGCTCACGGGCATCGTCGCCGTGATCGGCATCGCCCTGCGTATGTTCTGCAAGGACCTGACCAAACACCACATCGGCGACATTCTGCTCGGCTTCGCCGTGCTCATGTACGGCATGTCCTCCATGAGCGGCGCCGTGGCCCCGCTCAAGGACAGTGCCGCATTCATCGAGCTGCTCACCCGCTTTTCCAACCCGCTGCTCGGCGTGCTCGTCGGTACGGTGTTCACCTGCATCCTGCAGAGCGCGTCGGCCGCCGTCGGCATTCTGCAGGCGCTGGCCATCACGGGCACGATCACGTTCTCCGTGGCCTTCCCCATCACGCTCGGCATCGCCATCGGCGCGGCCGTGCCGGTGCTGCTGTCCTCGCTCGGCGCGAGCGTCAAGGGCAAGCGCACCGCCTATGTCTACCTGCTCATCGACGTCATCGGCGCGCTCGTCTGGGGCGTCGTGTTCTACGCGGTCAATGCGGCCGTGCGCTTCCCGTTCCTGGACATGACCATGACCACCGTGAGCATTGCCCTGCTCAACACGATCTTCCGCTTTGCGACCGTGCTGCTGCTCACGCCGATGATCCCCCTGCTCGAAAAGCTCGTCACGATCCTGTTCCCGGACAAGGCGTCCACCGGCGCGCTCGCCGACATCGACCGGCTCGAGGAGCGCTTTCTCGCGCACCCGGCGCTGGCCATCGAGCAGAGCCGCCTGGCCATCGACTCCATGGCCCGCCAGGCGCAGGACAATATCCTGTCCGCCTTCTCCCTGCTGGGTAAATTCAGCGACGAGCAGTTCGCCGCCCTGCAGGAGGACGAGGAGGCCATCGACCACTACGAGGACAAGCTCGGCACCTACCTCATCAAGATCACGAGCAAGGAGCTCACGCCGCGCCAGACGGCCGACGTGTCGAAGTACCTGCATACGATCAGCGACCTCGAGCGCATCAGCGACCATTCGCTCAACATCGGCGAGACGGCGCAGGAGCTCTACACGAAGAAGATCGTCTTCTCGCCCACCGGCGCGCGCGAGCTCCGTGTCATGCTCTCCGCCGTGACGCGTATCCTCGAGATCACGATCAACGCCTTCCTCGACAATGACGTCGCCGCGGCCTACCGCGTCGAGCCGCTCGAGGAGCTCATCGACAACCTCTGCGACGAGATGAAGCTGCACCACATCGACCGCCTGCAGTCCGGCGAATGCACGCTCAACCACGGCTTCGCATTCAACGACCTGCTTACCAACTGCGAGCGCGTGTCCGACCACTGCTCGAACATCGCCGTCGCCATGATCGAGCTCGAGTCCGACTCGTTCGACACGCACGAATATATCAACAGCGTCATGGCCATGCACTCGCACCGCTTTGATGAATATTACGCCGAATACAGCAGGGAATTCCAGATTTAATGCATATATCCGCCGCCTATCCATTTGCAAAAATGGCCGGGCGGCGGTTTTTTACCCCCGTCGTCCGGCAAATGTTCCAATTTTGCGCGGACATATATGTACATGCTGCACAAGGCATTTTTCTCCCGCCCGGCCTGTTTTTTCAATTTTCACAAATCGCACCGGAATTTTCACGAGCGTATTGCATATTTATTCGTGAAGTAGTATATTAGCCTCATATAAATGGATTTTTATCCGCTTGTGAGGGACAAGATATGCATAACGAAAAAACGACCATTTTCATCGACGGCAGTTCCGGTACAGCCGGCCTGCGCATTTATGACCGGCTGGCCCAGCGCAGCGACATCGAGCTGCTGACCCTGCCGCCCGAGCTGCACCACGATATTAAAGCGCAGCGCGAGCTGCTCAACCGCGCGGACATTGCGTTTTTGTGCCTGCCGGACGCGGCGGCCATCACGGCGGCGGACCTCGTCGAAAATCCGGACACGGTCGTGCTCGACACCTCGACCGCGCACCGCACGGCCCCCGGCTGGACGTATGGCTTCCCGGAGCTGTCGCCCGAGCGCGAGGCCGCGATCCGTACCGCCAAGCGCATCGCGGTGCCCGGCTGCCACGCCAGCGGCTTCATCGTGCTGGTCTACCCGCTCGTCGAGGCGGGCATCCTGCCGCCGGACGCGCTGCTGACGTGCTACTCGCTCACGGGCTACAGCGGCGGCGGCAAGAAGATGATCGCCGAGTATGAGGCAGACGAGCTTGACCCCCTGTACGTTGCGCCCCGGCAGTACGGTCTGGCGCAGCAGCACAAGCACCTGCGCGAGATGTGTGCGATCCCGGGCCTGACGCACGCGCCGGTGTTCGCGCCGATCGTGGCGAATTTCTACAGCGGCATGGAGACGAGCGTCGCGCTCTTTGCCTCGCAGCTCTGCCCCGGCAAGACGGCGGAGGATATCAAGGCCGCCTACGCCGCAAAGTACACCGGCCCCGTCGTGCGCTATCAGGACCCCGCGTGTGCGGACGGCTTCCTGTCCGCCGCCGCCATGTCCGGCAAGGACAGCATGGTCGTGTCCGTCTCCGGCAATGAAGAGCGCATTCTGCTCACGTCCGTGTTCGACAACCTCGGCAAGGGCGCGTCCGGCGCCGCGCTCGAGTGCCTGAACCTCGTCATGGGCAAGGAAAAGGGCTTCGGCCTCGATCTGTAAGGAGGAACGAATGATGAAGCAAGTCACCGGCGGCGTGTGCGCCGCGCAGGGTTTTTCCGCCGCGGGCATCCACTGCGGCATCCGCAGAAATCAGTCCAAGCGCGACCTCGCGCTCATCTACAGCACCGTCCCGGCCAGCGCCGCGGCGGTCTATACATCCAACCTCGTCAAGGGCGCGCCCCTGACCGTGACGAAGGCGCATCTGGCCGACGGCAAAGCCCAGGCCGTGATCTGCAATAGCGGCAACGCCAACACCTGCAACGCCGACGGCATCGCCGTCGCCGAGGAGATGAGCGCGCTCACAGCGGCGCAGCTGCACATCGCGCCGCAGGACGTCATCGTCGCGTCCACGGGCGTGATCGGCCAGCCGCTCGATCTCGCGCCCATCCGCGCCGGCCTGCCGCAGCTCGCCGCCGCGCTCGGCGACCACTCCGACCAGGCGGCCGAGGGCATCATGACCACCGACACGCACCGCAAGGAGATCGCCGTGCAGTTCACCGCCGGCGGCAAGACCTGCACGATCGGCGGCATTGCCAAAGGCTCCGGCATGATCCATCCGAACCTCGCGACCATGCTTGTCTTTCTCACGACGGACTGCGCCATCAGCCCCGCCATGCTGCAGGCTGCCCTCTCCGGCGACGTGCAGGACACGTTCAACATGGTCAGCGTTGACGGCGACACATCCACGAACGACATGGTCGCCGTACTGGCAAACGGTCTGGCGGGCAACGCGGAGATCACCGCGCCCGGCGCAGACTTCACCGCCTTTTGCAGCGCGCTCAACAGCGTGACCGTCTGGCTCTGCCGCCAGATCGCGGGCGACGGCGAGGGCGCGACGCGCCTGCTCGAGTGCTGCGTCACCGGCGCTGAAGATCACGGCACCGCCAAGACCGTGGCCAAGAGCATCATCTGCTCGTCGCTCGTCAAGGCCGCCATGTTCGGCGCGGACGCCAACTGGGGCCGCGTGCTGTGCGCCATCGGCTACAGCGGTGCCGATGTGGACGTGCACAAGGTGGACGTCGCCTTCCGCTCCGCAGCCGGCACGGTGCGCGTGTGCGTCGACGGCGCGGGCATCCCGTTTTCCGAGGAGGAAGCCAAAAAAGTCCTGCTCGAAAAGGAGATCGAGATCCTCGTGGACCTCAAGTCCGGCGACGAGGGCGCCACGGCCTGGGGCTGCGACCTGACGTATGACTACGTGAAGATCAACGGCGACTACCGCACCTGAACCGGGAGGAACACCATCATGGACATCACGAATCCGCAGCGCGCGAAGGTACTCGTCCACGCGCTGCCCTACATACAGGAATACAGCGGCAAGATCGTCGTCATCAAATACGGCGGCAACGCCATGATCAGCGACAAGCTCAAAGACTCCGTCATGCGCGACATCGTGCTGCTGTCGCTCATCGGGGTGAAGGTCGTGCTCGTGCACGGCGGCGGGCCGGAGATCACGGAAACGCTCGAAAAACTCGGCAAGCAGACGCAGTTTGTCGACGGTCTGCGCGTCACGGACGCGGAGACGGCCGACGTCGTGCAGATGGTCCTCGCCGGGAAGATCAACAAGACGCTCGTCAACCTCATCGGCCACAAGGGCGGCCGGGCGATCGGCCTGTCCGGCATCGACGGGCAGATGATCCAGGCGCGCGTGCGCGATGCGCGCCTCGGCTACGTGGGCGAGATCACAAAGGTCGACGTCCGCCCCATCCTCGACGTGATCGACAAGGGCTACATCCCCGTCGTGTCTACCGTCGGGTGCGACACGCAGGGTCATGTCTACAACATCAACGCCGACACGGCGGCCGCGCGCATCGCGGGCGAGCTGGGGGCCGAGAGCCTCATCGCCATGACCGACATCAGCGGCATCCTGCGCGACAAGGATGACCCCGCCACGCTCATCCACGTCATTCACACGGCGGACGCGCTGCAGCTCATCGAGTCCGGCGTCATCAACGGCGGCATGCTGCCGAAGGTGACCTGCTGCATCGACGCCATCCGCTGGGGCGTGCACCGCGTCTTTATCATCGACGGCCGCGTGCCGCACGCCATCCTGATCGAAATGCTGACAAACGAAGGCATCGGCACCATGTTCGTTGCCGGACAAGGAGGAAAAACAGATGAACATTCCGCAACTTGACAGTACTTATATCGCCAACACCTACGCCCGCTTCCCCGTGACGATCGCACGCGGCAAGGGCTCGCTCGTCTGGGACGCGGACGGCAAGGTCTATATCGACATGGCGACGGGCATCGCCGTCAACAGCTTCGGCATCGCCGACCCCGCGTGGATCCGCGCCGTGACCGAGCAGCTGTGCACCGTGCAGCACGCCTCCAACCTCTACTACACCGCGCCCGACGCGCAGCTGGCGCAGCTGCTGTGCGAGAAGACCGGCATGAAGAAGGTCTTCTTCTCCAACTCCGGCGCCGAGGCCAACGAGTGCGCCATCAAGGCCGCGCGCAAGTATGCCGCCGACCATAAGGGCCCGGAGTACTCCACCATCATCACGCTCAAAAACAGCTTCCACGGCCGCACGATCACGACGCTCGCCGCGACCGGGCAGGACGTGTTCCACCACGACTTTCTGCCGCTGACGGAGGGCTTTGCCTACGCCGAGGCAAACAACCTCGACGATCTCAAGGCACAGGTCGCCGCGCACAAGTGCGCCGCCATCATGATGGAGGTCGTGCAGGGCGAGGGCGGCGTCATCCCGCTGACGCAGGAATTTGTCAAGGGTGCTGCCCACCTCGCCGCCGAGCAGGACCTGCTGCTCATCTGCGACGAAGTGCAGATCGGCAACGGCCGCAGCGGCAAGCTCTATGGCTACATGCACTACGGCATCACGCCGGACATCGTCTCCACGGCCAAGGGCCTCGGCGGCGGCCTGCCGCTGGGCGCGACGCTGCTCGGCGAAAAGGTGCAGGACGTGCTCACGCCCGGCAGCCACGGCTCCACCTTCGGCGGCAACCCGGTCTGCTGCGCCGGCGCACTGAGCATTCTGCACCGGCTCGAAGGCCCGCTGCTGCAGTCCGTGCAGGAAAAGTCCGACTTCATCGTCAGCTCTCTCACCGGCGCCAAGGGCGTCAAGAGCGTCACGGGTCTGGGCCTGATGCTCGGCGTGGAGACCGATCGCCCGGTCAAGGACGTCATCGCGGACTGCATGGCGCGCGGCGTGCTCGTCATCTCGGCAAAGAACAAGGTGCGCCTGCTGCCGGCGCTCAACATCCCCATGGCGCAGCTCGAGCAGGCGGTCAGCGCGCTCAAAGACGTCTGCGCCGGAGAATAAGGAGGACCACCGACATGAATCTCAAAGGCAACGATTTTCTCAAGCTGCTCGACTATACGCCCGAGCAGATCGACTACCTGCTCCGGCTCGCCGCGAAGCTGAAAGCCGAAAAGAAAGCCGGCATCCCGCACCGCCTGTGCGAGGGCAAGAACGTCGCGCTCATCTTTGAAAAGACGAGCACGCGCACGCGCAGCAGCTTCGAGGTCGCGGCGCACGATCTGGGCATGGGCAGCACATATCTCGACTCCACCGGCTCGCAGATCGGCAAGAAGGAAAGCATCGCCGACACGGCGCGTGTGCTCTCGGGCATGTTCGACGGCATTGAGTACCGCGGCTTTGGCCAGTGCATCGTCGAGGAGCTGGCGCAGTACGCCTCCGTCCCGGTCTGGAACGGCCTGACGGATGAATTCCACCCGACGCAGATACTCGCGGACTTTCTGACCATCCGGGAGCACTTCGGCTCGCTGGAGAACATCCACCTCGTCTACATGGGCGACGCGCGCTTCAACATGGGCAACTCCCTCATGGTCGGCTGCGTGAAGATGGGTATGCACTTCACGGCCTGCGCGCCCGAGGGCTACTTCCCCGATGCGCAGCTCGTCGCCGAATGCGAGGCCATTGCAGCGCAGACGGGCGCGAAGCTCGACTTCATCTCCGACCCCGCCGCGGCCGTGCAGGGCGCGAACGTGATCTATACCGACATCTGGGTCTCCATGGGCGAGCCCGAGAGCGTCTGGGCCGAGCGCATTGCGGCGCTCGCGCCGTATCAGGTCAACGCGGCGCTCATGGCCAAGGCAGACCCCAACGCCATCTTCATGCACTGCCTGCCGGCCTACCACGACAAAAAGACCGTCATCGGCAACGAGATGTGCACGCGCTTCGGCCGCGAGGCCATGGAGGTCACGGACGACGTGTTTGAAAGCGCGCAGTCGGTCGTGTTCCAGGAGGCAGAAAACCGTATGCACACCATCAAGGCCGTCATGGCGGCGACGCTTGCGGAGATCGAGCTATGAAGCGCTATCTTGTACTCGAAAACGGCGAGGTCTTTGCGGGCCTCGCTTTCGGTGCACCGTGCGACACGGTCGGCGAGCTGGTGTTCACCACCGGCATGAACGGCTACATTGAGACGCTCACGGACCCGAGCTACTGCGGCCAGATCGTGCTGCAGACGTTCCCGCTCATCGGCAACTACGGCATCATCCCGGCCGATTTTGAGGGCAAGTGCTGCGTGCGCGGCTATGTCGTGCGTGAGCAGTGCCAAACGCCCTCAAACTTCCGGTGCGAGGAAACGCTCGACGCGTTTTTGAAGGAAAACCACATCCCCGGCATCGCCGGCATCGACACCCGCGCCGTCACGCGCATCCTGCGCGAGGCCGGCACCATGAACGCCGCCATCTGCGACACGGTGCCGGACGATCTCGCGCCCCTGCGCGCCTACCGCATCACGGACCCCGTGCCGCAGGTGACAGCGCCGGAGGCTTACACCCTCCGGCCGGAGGGGGATGTGCTGCACCGCGTGGCGCTCATCGACTACGGTGCCAAGCGCAACATCGCGCGCGAGCTCTGTAAGCGCGGCTGCGCCGTGACGGTGCTGCCCTGCTCGGCGCAGGCGGAGGATATCCTCGCCGCCGGGTACGACGGCGTCATGCTCTCCAACGGCCCCGGCGACCCGACCGACAACGTCGCGCAGATCGCGGAGATCGCCAAACTCTTCGGCCGCATCCCGATGTTCGGCATCTGCCTCGGCCACCAGCTCATGGCGCTGGCGCAGGGCGGCAGCACCGTGAAGCTCAAATACGGCCACCGCGGCGTCAATCAGCCGGCGCGCGACGTGTGCGGCACGCGCACATTCCTCACCAGCCAGAACCACGGCTACGCCGTCGTGCCCGAGAGCGTGAAAACCGGCGTCATCCGCTACGTCAACGCCAACGACGGCACGTGCGAGGGCATCGATTATCCCGACCTGCAGGCCTTTTCCGTGCAGTTTCACCCCGAGGCGTGCTCGGGCCCGCACGACACGGCCTTTCTCTTTGACCGATTCTGTGACCTGATGGGAGGTGCGCACCATGCCGATTGATTCCAGCATCCGCAAAGTCATGGTCATCGGCTCCGGCCCGATCGTGATCGGTCAGGCGGCGGAGTTTGACTATGCCGGCGCGCAGGCGTGCCGTGTGCTGCACGACGCGGGCGTCAACGTCGTGCTCGTCAACTCCAACCCCGCGACCATCATGACCGACAAGGCCCTCGCGGACGAAATTTATCTTGAGCCGCTGACGCTGACCTCCGTCAAGCGCATCATCGAAAAGGAGCAGCCCGACAGTCTCCTCGCCGGTCTCGGCGGCCAGACGGGCCTGACGCTGGCGATGGAGCTTGACAAGGAGGGCTTTTTGCAGCAGCACAATGTCCGCCTCATCGGCACGAACGCCGAAGCCATCGACAAGGCAGAGGACCGTGAGCTCTTTAAGGAGACCATGGCTGCCATCGGCGAGCCGACCATCCCCTCCGGCATCGCGAACACCGTGGCCGAGGCGCTGGAGGTAGCCGGCAGCATCGGCTACCCCGTTATCATCCGCCCGGCGTTCACGCTCGGCGGCGCGGGGGGCGGCGTGGCCTACAGCCCGGAGGAGCTCACGAGCGCCGCGCAGACCGGCCTCGACGCATCCCCGATCACGCAGATCCTCGTCGAGCGCTACATTTACGGCTGGAAAGAGATCGAGTTTGAGACCATGCGCGACGGTGCCGGCAACGTCATCGCCGTGTGCAGCATGGAAAACTTCGACCCCGTCGGCGTACACACCGGCGACAGCATCGTCGTCGCCCCGGCGCTGACGCTCTCGGACAAGGAGTTTCAGATGCTGCGCAGCGCGGCGCTGAACATCATCTCCGCGCTCGACATCGTCGGCGGCTGCAACTGCCAGTTCGCGCTCAACCCCGACAGCTTTGAGTACGCCGTCATCGAGGTCAACCCCCGTGTGTCGCGCTCGTCGGCGCTCGCGTCGAAGGCGACCGGCTACCCGATCGCGAAGATCACGACGAAGATCGCCCTCGGCTACACGCTCGATGAGATCCAAAACGACATCACCGGCAAGACCTGCGCCTGCTTTGAGCCCGCGCTGGACTACGTCGTCGTCAAGTTCCCCAAGTGGCCGTTTGACAAGTTTGTCGGCGCATCCCGCCGCCTCGGCACGCAGATGAAGGCCACCGGCGAGGTCATGGCCATCGGCACGAACTTCGAGAGCGCGCTGCTCAAGGCCGTGCGCGGCGCCGAAATCCATCTCGACACGCTGCACGCCAAGCCCCTGTCCGACCGCCCGGTGCGCGACCGGCTCGCCGACTGCGACGATCACCGCCTGTTCACCGTCTTTGAGGCGCTGTGCAGCGGCGTGTCCATCGACGAGATCCATGACATCACCCGCATCGACCGCTGGTTTTTGTCCCGGCTGCAGAACCTCGTGGACTATGAGGCCGGCATCCAAAACGGTCTGACGTCGGAAAGCTATCAGCGCGGCAAGCACCTCGGCTATCCGGACGCGGCACTGCGCCGCCTGTCCGGCAGTGAGACGCTGCCCGCCTTCCGCGCAAGCTACAAGATGGTCGACACCTGCGCGGCCGAGTTCGACGCGCAGACGCCGTATTTCTACGCCAGCGCGGACGCGCGCTGCGAGGCGCGCACCTTCCCGCGCAGCGGCAAGCCCGTCGTCATGGTGCTCGGCTCCGGGCCGATCCGCATCGGTCAGGGCATCGAGTTTGACTATTCGTCCGTCCACTGCGTGTGGACGCTCAAGGCCATGGGCTACGACGTCGTCATCGTCAACAACAACCCCGAGACCGTCTCCACGGACTATGACACCGCCGACCGGCTGTATTTTGAGCCGCTCACGGCCGAGGACGTCCTGCAGATCATCGACGTGGAGCAGCCCGTCGGCGTCGTAGTCGCCTTCGGCGGCCAGACCGCCATCGCGCTCACGCAGACGCTCGACCGCCACGGCATCCGCATCCTCGGCACCTCGGCCGAGGGCATCGACATCGCCGAGGACCGCGAGCGGTTTGATGCGCTGCTCGAGCGCTTCCACATCTCGCGCCCGAAAGGCATGGGCGTGCAAACGCTGCCGGAGGCCCTGCACGCCGCGCAGACGCTCGGCTACCCCGTGCTGCTGCGCCCGTCGTACGTCATCGGCGGCCAGAACATGAAGATCGTCCACGACGATGCCGAGGTCACGACGTACATGCAGCGCATCCTTGCGCAGGGCATCGACAACCCCGTGCTCGTGGACAAGTACATGATGGGCACGGAGCTGGAGGTAGACGTCATCTCCGACGGTACGGACGTGCTCATCCCCGGCATCATGGAGCACATCGAGCGCGCCGGCGTGCACAGCGGTGACTCCATTGCCGTCTACCCGCCGTACAACCTCAACGACATGATGACGGAAAAGATCGTCGACAGCTCGCGCAAGCTCGCCCTCGCGCTCGGCACGAAGGGGCTTGTGAACATCCAGTACCTCATCTGGGAAAACGAGCTCTACGTCATTGAGGTCAATCCCCGCGCCTCGCGCACCGTGCCGTATATCAGCAAGGTCACGGGCGTACCGATGGTGGACGTGGCGGCGCGCGTCATGCTCGGCGCGCCGCTGCGGAGCCTCGGCTACGGCACCGGCCTGCACCCGATCCCGCCGTATTACGCGGTCAAGGTGCCGGTGTTCTCGTTTGAAAAGCTCGGCGACGTCAACGCCTACCTCGGCCCGGAGATGAAGTCCACAGGCGAGGTGCTCGGCCTCGGCAAGACGATGCAGGAGGCGCTGTTCAAGGGCCTGACCTCGGCCGGCATGGTCGTCGGCCAGCACCCGGACGGCCGCCACGGCGTGTTCGTGAGCGTGGACACGCACGACCTCGGCGAGATCGTGTCGCTGGCCAAGAAGCTCGACGACCTGCACTTCGCCCTCTACGCGACGGAGGAGACCGCCGCCGCCATCGCGCGCCTTGGCATCGACGTCGTGACCGTGGACGGCATCCGCGAGAGCGACCACGCCTTCGCCCTGCTCGAGAGCGGCTGCATCGACTACATCGTCTACACCGGCGCGCTCAAGGACGCGACCATGGACGATTACATTGCCCTGCACCGCCGCGCGCTGCAGCTCGGCATCCCGTGCTTCACCTCGCTCGACACGGCCAACGCCCTGGCGGACATCATCGCCAGCCGCTACAACGAGCGCAACACCGAGCTCGTGGACATCAATCACATGCGCACCGAGCGCCAGAGCCTGAAGTTTGCGAAAATGCAGGCCACCGGCGACGACTATATCTACGTCGAGAACTTTGACGGGCACATCACCTGCCCCGAGTCGCTGTGCATCCCGCTCTGCTCGCGCCACCGCGGCATCGGCGGCTACGGCATCGTGCTCATCGAGCACAGCGACGTGGCCGACGCGAAAATGCGCGTCTTCAACCGCGACGGCAGCGCCGGCGGCATGGGCGGCAACGCCATCCGCTGCGTGGCCAAGTACCTGTACGACAACGGCATCGTGCCGCGCAACGATCTCACCATCGAGGCTGGCGGCCTCGTGCACCGGCTGCACCTGTACACGCGCTTCGGCACGGTCGGCCTCGTGACGGTCGACATGGGCAAGCCCGCGTTTGAACCCGCCAACGTGCCCGTGACGCTCGCGGGCGATCGCGTGATCGACCGGCCGGTGACCATCGCCGGCGGGGAGTACCGCATCACGTGCCTCTCGATGGGCAATCCGCACTGCGTCGTCTTTGCCGACCGCGTGGACGAAGTAGACGTCGCGCACCTCGGCCCGCAGTTTGAGCACGCGGACATCTTCCCCGCGCGCACGAACACGGAGTTCATCCGCGTCGTCAACCGCACGACGATCAAGATGCGCGTCTGGGAGCGCGGCAACGGCGAGACCCGCGCCTGCGGCACCGGCGCGTGCGCGGCTGTGGTGGCCGCCACGGAAAACGGCCTGTGCCCGAAGGGCGAGGCCATCACCGTCAAGGTCAGCGGCGGCGACCTGATCGTCACCTATGACGACGACGGCGTGCGCCTGACCGGCAATGCCGAGCTCGCCTTCACCGGCGTGACCACGTACTGAGACTCCAAAAAGCAAAAAATCACCCGCATCCAGACCGGATGCGGGTGATTTTTTCTGCCGCGCCGCTCAGCCGCGCATGGCGGCGGCGAAGGCGTCGATGCGCGCGATGTCGAGCTGCGGCTCGGCATACTGCGCGCGGTACTGCGGCGATGTCATCAGCGCGCCGAACAGCTGCTTGTAGGCATAGCTCATCTTCTCGTACTGCATCTTGCCGCCGAGGATGTCCTTCGCGGCCGCGTGCGCGAGCAGCTCCGGCGAGAAGAAGTGCTCCAGATACCCATCCGTGCCGGGTGTGGTGTAGCAGCACAGGTATAGGCCGAGGCGCTTGCCCATGAGCGCCTTTTCGTTCCGGCGCAGGAAGCGCTTGATGTGCTTGTCGAGCTTGAACATGTACACGCAGCTGCCGATGATGACTGTGTCGTATTCTGCGAGCGAGATGCCGCGCTCGCGGACATTGCACACCGTCACGTCGCCGCCGACGGCGCTCTTGAGCATATAGGCGATCTCCTCCGTCGCACCGTAGCGCGAGGCGAACAGAATCAGTGTTTTCATGCAGTGACCTCCTTTATCCGCCCTGCCGGGCGGCCCCTTCTTTATGTAAGAGTATAGGAAGCCGCCGCGCCGCTGTCAAGCGCTGCGCTCGATTTTTTTACCCGACCGGCACGGGCTCGGCCTGCTTCGGCGCCGGCTCTCTGCGCCGCGCCTTGGGGATGTTGATAGTCAGGATGAGCGCCTCGTCCGTCTCCTGCCGGTGCATACCGGCGTCAATGCCGCCCTGCTTCATGAGGTCAAGGCTGTGCGAGATCGTGTTGAGAAACACGCGCACGTCCTTGAGGATAAAGGTCTTCTGCTGCTCGCTCTCGGGCGCGGTCTTGGCCTCGAGCAGGCGCTCGATGTAGGCGTCCGTCGCGGCAACGTTCAGGTCGCGGCTGAGGATATAGGCCAGCGCCTCGCGCTGTTCCTGCGGCGTCTCGAGGCGCAGCAGCGCGCGGCCGTGCCGCTCGGTGAGCCCGGCGTTGCGCATGGCGTTGAGCACATCCTCCGGCAGGCGCAGCAGGCGGAGCTTGTTCGCCACGGCCGACTGCGACTTGCCCAGCCGCCGCGCGCACTCCTCCTGGCTCAGGCCGAAGAGCCGGATGAGCTGCGCGATGCCGCGCGCCTCCTCGAGAAAATCCAGATCGTTGCGCTGGAGATTTTCCACCAGCGCGATGAAGCTCGCCTCCTCGAGATCCAGCTCCATGATGATGCACGGCACCTCGCTCAGGCCCGCCATGCGCGCGGCGCGCAGGCGGCGCTCGCCGGCCACGAGCTCATACCCGCCCTGCCGCGGCCGCACGGTCAACGGGCTGAGCACGCCGTACTCGGCAATGCTGCGCGAGAGCTCCTCGAGCTGCGCCGGGGAAAAATTCTGCCGCGGCTGGACCGCGCTCGGCGCGATCGCGTCCACCGCCAGATACACGATGCTGCCGCGGGCCGCGCGGCTGCGATGGTTGGAAAACTGCATAGCACACCCTCCATATCTTGTGTTTTACAACACAAAAATAATCCACATATTGCGCAAAACGCGGCGAAATCGGGCGCGCGCAGAAAAAAAGAGGGCGGACTGCTTGCAGTCCGCCAAAAACAGGGTCGTGGGATAAAGATATGAGCCGTGGCTTCCAAACTGCGGAAGTCAATTGGATAAGCTGTAATGGTATTGTAGCGCCGGGCGCGGAAAATGTAAAGAGCGAACGGTGTCGACCGGACACTAGTTTTGTCGGCGGCGGAATCTTTTGTCGCGCGCCGGGCATACTGACCGGGAGTACACAGCAAAGGAGATGGAAGCATATGCAGGTGATCGACCGCATCGCGCTGATCCTCGCGATCGTCGGCGGACTCAACTGGGGCAGCATCGGTCTGTTCCGGTTCGATCTTGTGGCATGGATCTGCGGTGGGCAGGCCTCCGTGGTCGCCCGTGTGATCTACACGCTTGTGGGTCTGGCCGCGATCTGGTGCATTTCCCTGCTCTTCCGCGGCCGCGACGAGATCGACGGCGGCACGGAGGACGCATAATGCCACCGGCAGCGAAAAACGGCATGGCCGACGCCATGCCGTTTTTTGCGCGCAGATGCTTCAGCCCAGCCGCTGCATTGCCAGCGCGCTGCCCGGGAAGCGGTCGAACGCGTCGATCGGCGGCAGATACGCTTCCAGCGCGCGCACCAGCTCGCCGCCGAGCAGGCCGCCGAGCGTGTTAAGCATCAGGTCGTCCACGTCGCACAGGCGGTACGAGCCGCGAAACACGAAAAACAGCCCCGTGAGCTGCCCCAGCTCAATGAACGCCGAAAACGCGAGCGACGCGAGCGCGACCCTGCCAACATCCAGCCCGCAGACATAGCGCAGGTACATACCAAACGGCAGCAGCATCAGAATGTTGCACACGACCTGCAGCACCGTGCGGTCCAGCAGCGCCGGCAGATAGGTGCGCGCATCGGAGAGCACGAGCGGCGTCTCGCGCAGGAAATCGGCCACAAACTGAAACGGAACAAGCTGGATCCGGTACGTGCTCAGCTTTGCCGCCTGCGCCGCATCCGGCAGCGGGAAAAACACGAGCGCCAGCACGCACAGCACGTAAAACAAAAACAGACCGCCGAACGCGGTGCGCACCCAGTTGAAGCAGCGCGCACGCACCTGCCGGCAGAAAAGCGGCACGGCCGCCAGCGCCGCGATCAGCGAAAACGCATAGCCCGCCAGCCGGATACTGCCCAGAAGATTTGTCATGATCCTTGCCTCCCATGGGGCGCTCCCGCCCCGGTTTCTGGCATCAGTATAGCCCCGGACGGCATCACATCGCCATCGTTTTGGCTTACAGTTGGCTTACATCTTCGTAAGGCGGCGCGGCAGGGCGCAAAAAAGCCGGGCGCGTCAATCAAGACGCGCCCGGCCGGTTTTTCAAAAACCTCGTAGCCTTTCGCCGCCGCAGCGGCGAAAGAAAGTCCGATCATTTTCTTCGGCGACATGTGCGGCGAAGAAAATACTTCTCAGGCTGCAAGTGTGGAATTTGTGCGCCGGCGGCGCACAAATTATGCGCGCAGCAGACTGCAACCCCTTTGTCAAAAAGTAATACTTTTTGACAGCCCCACCGGGCGCGCCCGGCCATGCGGACGGATATTTTCCCTCAGGCGACGAGGAAGAACTTCACAAGGAAGATCACCGAGATGACATACGTCAGCACGGAGACGTCCTTGCCCTTGCCCGTGCAGAGCTTGAGCACGGAGTAGCTGATCAGGCCCAGGCCGATGCCGTGGCCGATGGAGCCGGAGATCGGCATGGAGATGAGCATGATGGCCACCGGCAGGCTCTGATAAACGTCGTCAAAGTCGATCTTCTTGAGGCCGCCGAGCATGAGCAAGCCGACGTAGATGAGCGCGGAGCTCGTCGCGGCGGCGGGGATGATGGCGGCAATGGGCGCGAGGAACATGCTCGCGAGGAAGAGCACGCCGGTCGTCAGGGCAGTCAGGCCCGTGCGGCCGCCGGCCTCGACGCCGGAGGCGGACTCGACGAACGTCGTGACGGTGGACGTACCGGTGCACGCACCCGTGACGGTGCCGATGGCGTCAGCCAGCAGCGCCTCGCGCATGCGCGGCATGTTGCCGTCCTTGTCGACCATGCCGGCGCGGCTCGCCGTGCCGACGAGGGTGCCGATGGTGTCGAACATGTCAATGATGCAGAACGTGATGACGAGCGTCACGACCGTGAACCAGCCGATCTCGCCAAGAGCGGCAAAGTCAAACTTAAACAGGGTCGTCTCGGCCATGTCGCCGAACGCGGGCACGAACGACGCGCCCTTGAGCGACGCGAACGGGTTCGTGTGCAGGAAGATGGCCTCGCCCGCCCAGTAGATGCCGGACGCGCAGAGCATGCCCAGCAGCACGGAGCCCTTGATCTTCTTGTGCGCAAAGAGCACGATCAGAAACAGGCCGACGAACATGGTCACGACCGTGAGCACCATCTGCGGGTAGCCGTCGCCCATGTTGGCCTTGGCAAGGCTGGGCGTGAGCGCGCCGAAGAAATCACGCATGACGTAAAACGGTCCGCCGTCGCTCGAGTACACGCCGGCGTTGGAGCCGATGCCGATGTTGAGCAGCATGAGGCCGATGGCCGGCGCGATGCCGAGCCGGATGCCGAGCGGGATGGCCTCGACGATCTTCTCGCGTACCTTGAGCACCGAGAGGATGATGAACACGATGCCCTCGATGAGGATGACGCACAGCGCCGTCTGGAACGACTGCAGGTAGCTCATGCCGGTCAGGCTGACGATGTTGGCCACGACAACGGCGAAGAAGCTGTTGAGGCCCATGCCGGGCGCCATGGCAAAGGGCTTGTTGGCCGCGAACGCCATGACGAGCGTGCCGACGGCGGAGGCAATGCAGGTTGCGAGGAACACGCCGTTCCAGAGCTGCGAGCCGCCCTCGGCGCCGAAGCCGGTCAGCAGGTTCGGGTTGAGCGCGATGATGTACGCCATGGTCATGAACGTCGTCAGACCGGCGACGATCTCGGTGCGCGCGGTGGTGTTGTTTTCTTTCAGGTGAAAGAGCTTTTCCATTGGGATCCCCTCTCCATAAAGTTTTTGCCGGAAAACGCAAAACGCCGTCAGTATAACGCGATTGGCCCCGCCTGTCAACGGCAAAAACCGGACACGAAATATCCCGTGTCCGGCCGTGAAATTTCCGGTGTTTTTTACCCCTGCGCGGGGCAGTCGCGCTCGTGGCAGGTGAAGAGAATGACCTGCCGGTGCTGCGCGATCTCGTGAAAGAGCGCCATGGCGCGCTTGGCGCGCGCATCGTCGAAATTCACGAGCGTGTCGTCGAGCACGAGCGGGCACGGATCGTCCGCCGGGCACGTCAGCTCACACAGCGCCAGCCGCACGGACAGGTACAGCAGGTCCGCCGTCCCGGCCGAGAGATAGGCCGTGTCGCGCGGCGTCGGGTCATCGGCGCTGCGCGCCTTGGCCGACAGGTCGCGTGCGAGCACGAGCTCGTCATAGCGCCCATCGGTGAGGTAGTCCATGTAGTCCGCCGCCTTTTGCGCCAGCTGCGGCGAAAAGCGGCTCTGCAGCTCGCTGTCCGCGCGGCCGAGCGTCTCGATCGCGAGGGCGATGGCCGCGTACTGCCGCTCGAGCGCGTCGCGCTGTTCGAGCAGCTGCGCGTGCTCGCTGCCCAGCGCCATCGGGTCGCCGATGGCCAGCGCCGCCCCCGTAAGCTGCGCCTGCTGCGTGCGCAGGCGCGTGCGCACGCTCTCGAGTGCGCACTTGCGCTGGTAGAGCGCGGCGGCCTCGCCCGTGCCGCTCTCAAAGTCCAGACTTTGCAGCAGCCGCTCGTGCGTCTCGCATTGGTGCTCGCGCGCGTCCTCAAGCGCGGCGGCAGCTTCCTGTTCGGCCCGCATGGTGGCCGCACACGCGCGGTAAGCCGCCCGGTGTATCTCCGCCTGATCGTAAATACCGTCCGCGTCCTGCGCACCGTAGCCGCGCAGGAGCTCCCCGAGCGCGGCGGCGGCCTGCTGCGCGCGCTTTTTGCCGTTCATCGCCACGATCAGCAGCACGATGGCCAGCACCGCGAGCGCGATGGCCGCATAATACAGCGGCTGCGCCACAAGATAACCCAGCACGGCGCACAGCGCGGCCAGCACAAGCGCCGCGACCCAGAAAAACGGCTTGCCGCCGTGCGCCGCCGTGTCGGCGAGGGACTCTGCCCGCTGCACGTCGCGCTCGGCGATCTCGCCGGCCTCGTCCGGCGTCTGCACGCCGAAGTGCGTCTGCTCGAGCGCGGTGCGCCTGGCCGCCGCGTCCCGCCGCGCCTGTTCGAGCGTCTGCTCGAGCGTGCGCAGGTTCGATTTCTCCTCGCCCATGCTGCTCAGCGCCGCGCGGCGCTGCCGCTGCCGGGCGGCGTTCATCTGCTCAGTCACGGTCTGCAGCTCCGCGTCCGTCTGCTTCAGCTCGGCGGCGCAGGCCGCCTGCTCCTGCGCATTGCGCTCGAGCCGATGCAGCTGCTCCTCCACCGTTGAGATGCGGCCCTCCAGCTCTGGCAGTGCGCCGTGCTGCCCGCTGCGCCGCCGGCGCAGCCATGCGCGCAGCTGCGCATCGGCCTCGGTGTAGGAGCTTGCCTCCTCGCCGGAGGTCACAATGGCGGAAATGCGCTTTTCCAGCTCCGGGGTGCCCGTCACGACGAGGCCGCCCTGCCCGATGAACGCGGTGCGCGCGAACACCTCGGCCGACACGCCCGTGAGCTGCTCGCCCGCGTCCGCCGCCGTCAGGCCCGGCACCGGGATGTCCGTGCCGGTGTACACCGCCGAAAAGCCGCGCAGCGGCGCATTCGGCGCCTCCGTCCAGCGGCGGATCGTGATGCATTTGCCGCCATGCTCGAGCTCCAGCTCGCCCGCCATGGGCTTGCCGCTCCAGGGCGCGTATTTCTGCTTGTCGGGCACGAACCCGGCGCGTGCGCGCTGGGACGTGTCGATCCCGTAGAGCATGGTGCGCAGGAAGGCGCACCACGTGCTCTTGCCGCTCTCATTCGGCGCGTAGATGATATTCAGGCCCGTGTCGAGCCGCAGCTGCTCGCCGTCGAGCGTGCCGAACGTGCCCTGCATATGCCGGATGATCACAGCGTCACCACCTCCTCGTCGTGGTCCAGTGCCGCGAGGCCCCAGCGCGCGGCCATGACGATGGTCTCACGCGCGCGGTCGGAGTCCGCAGCATCGTATTGTTGCTTCAGTTGGGCCAGAAACTGCCCGCGCAACGTGCCCTCGCCCGCGCGCGCCCAGAGATCGCGGCGCGCGCGCGTCTCGTCGCGCAGCTGCAGCGCAAACACCCGGCCCTCGAGCACCGCGCGCAGTGCCGCGGGGTTCGGCGCACGGTCGGTCTCGCCCGTGAGCACGATGCGGTAAATATTGCGCGCCGCCCCCTCCGGCAGCGCGGCGAGCACCGCCTGCACGGGATCTGCGTCCGTGACGTTCACGCGCAAAATCTCGTACCGCCGCCCGGGCACAGGCAGAAACCGCGCCTGCACATCGCCCGCGGCAACGTCCACGAGCAGCACGCCTTTCTCCCCCGTCTCGTCAAAGCCGCGGCCCTCCATGCAGCCCGGCCAGGCGTACACCGTGCTCCCGGCGCGCTGCACACCGCCGAAGCGGTGCACATGGCCGAAGGCGGCATAGTCCAGCCCGCTGGCCGCCAGCTCCGCGGCCGACACGGGGTTATACGCCGAGGCGGGGTTTCCCACCTCCGCGTGCATGCACAAAACATCCAGCACCCCCGGCTCCTTCGGCACGGAAAAGCCCCGCAGCAGTCCGGGGCAGCGGCTGTCGGTAAACGCCGCGCCCCAGACGCGCACACCCAGCTCCGGCAGCTCGACCGCCTCCAGCCGCGGCGAGCGGAAGATATGTACGTTCTCCGGAAACGTCAGGCGCGCATACGGCGCGCCCGCGCTGTAATAGTCGTGGTTGCCGGGCGCGAGAAACACCTCCGCCCCACAGCCGTCAAACGTCTCGGCAAGCGCCTTGGCCGTCTCGGGATAGGGGCTCGCGCTGTCGAGCAGGTCGCCCGCGAGCAGGATGATCTGTGCCCCGTGCGTCCGCGCCAGCTCCGGAAGTGCGCGCAGCAGGTCGCGCTGCTCCCGGCGGCGCTGCGCCGCCTGTGCGAGCGTGAGCGCCTCAAACGGCGAGTCGAGGTGCAGATCCGCCGCGTGCAGGATGCGCACGCTCATCTCAGGCGCACCAGCTGCACGTCGCGGCAGCGGCCGGTGTCGCTGTCGACCTCGAAGATCGCGCCCTCGAGCTTGGCCGCGCCCATCGCCGCCTCGTAGCGCCGCGGCGGGTCGCCGAGGAATTTGCCGATCGACTGCTCCGGCGCGATGCCGAGCACGGCGTTGGCCGGGCCCGTCATGCCGAGGTCGGTCAGGTAGCCCGTACCCTCGGGCAGTACCTCGGCGTCGGACGTCTGCACGTGCGTGTGCGTGCCCCAGACGGCCGTCACGCGCCCGTCGAGGTAAAAGCCCATGGCGCGCTTTTCGCTCGTGGCCTCGGCGTGCATGTCCACGAGGACGATCTTCGCCTGCGTCTGGTCGAGAATGTCGTCCACGACGAGGAAGGGATTATCCGTGTTCGCATCGAGCGTGAAGCGTCCCATGAGGTTGATGACGCAGATTGGACCGCCGCGCACAGAGTATTCGCCCCAGCCGCGGCCCGGGCACTGCGGCGCGAAGTTCGCCGGGCGCAGGATGCGCTTTTTCTGCTCGAGATACGGCTGCAGCTCATAGCGCGTCCACGTGTGGTTGCCGAGCGTGATGACGTCGGCCCCGGCGGCAAAGATCGCGTCGGCCTGCTTTGGCGTCACGCCGACGACGTTGGCGTTTTCGCCGTTGACGACGGTGAAATCAATGTGTTCCTGCTCCCGAAACGCGCGCAGGCGCTCGGTCAGAAACGTCAGGCCGGGCGCGCCCACAACGTCGCCCACGGCCAGAATGCGCAAGATCATGATGGTCCCTCCCATACGATCGGAAGAAAATTTGATAATAGAAATAGTATACCACCGACGGCAGCAGGGAATCAATCCAGAAACTGGCGCGGCGCAGATTTCATAGCTTTTTGTCCGCGCGTGCATACTAGCCGTGCAGCAGTGCAGCTGTGAAGGGAGGCAGAAACGTGAAAGGAGACAGCAAAATGAACGCAATGCAGTTTGCCAAGGGCATGAGCATCGGCATAGGTGTCGGCATGGCGGTCGGCACGGCGGCGGGCTGGATGATGCACCCGCAGAAAAAGCGCACGAACAACATCGTGGCGGACGCGGTGCGCACGGTCAGCGACGTGACGGACACCATCCGCGACACGATGGGCTGGTAAAAACGCAAAAAAGGAAAACTTTTTTGAAAAAGGGCTTGCAATTCCGGCCGGGCTATGCTACTATACTTAGGCGCGTTAGGAGCGCACTAAGCGCCGTTAGCTCAGCTGGATAGAGCGTCTGGCTACGGACCAGAAGGCCGGGGGTTCGAATCCCTCACGGCGTGCCAATCACCGGATCACCGTATAGTGATCCGGTGATTTTTTTGCTCCGCGCCAAAAATGCTCCGCCGGCCTGGGCCGGCGGAGCATTTTCCTGTCTGATTCCTGCCTCAGCGGCGGTGCTTTTTCCCCTTGCGAGCCTTTTCCGGCTCGATGCCCTCGGCCTCGGCCATAGCGTCCACGGTCGTCTGCAGGTCGTCGAGCTGGTCGTGCACAGGCTTGAGCGCCTTTTTCACTTCCTGCGCGACAATGGTCTGGTAAAACCGGTAGCGCGCGGCAGCGGCGCCGATCGTCCCGACGGCAGCGGCCCCGCCCGCGATGAGCGCGGCGCGGCGGAAACGCGGCGTTTTCATCACCTGCACGGCGATGGTCTTGATGCTCGGCTTTTTGAGCTGCTGCGCGGCGCCGGCCGCGAGCGCGGCCAGCTCCTTGCCGCTGTCGATGGTCTGGCGCAGGAGCGTGAGCTCCTGCTGCATGGCCTGGATCTGTTGTTTGCGTCTCATATATGGTTCCTCCCCGTCATGAATTGGCTTTTCAAAGCGAAACCGGCGCGCCGTTGAGCGCGGCCTCGACGAGCGTGTCGCCCTCGTAGCGCAGCTTGAGCAGGAAAAACGGCGCGTCCTCCGCCAGCAGACGGAAGAAAATTTTGTCGCCCGCCCACAGCGGCAGCGACGGTACGGCCGTCTTGTCCACCCACTCGAGATCGCCCTCGTCGCACTCGCGCAGCGTTCCGGTGAAGCCCGACGCCGTGAAGAGGTACATGTATTCGCCCTCCCACTCGTCGGACAAAAACGTCACCACGCCGCGGCAGCGCCAGTCCGTGAGCGTCAGGCCGGTCTCCTCATATGCCTCGCGCAGGAGGCACTCGTCCGGCGTCTCATCGGCCTCGAACTTGCCGCCGATGCCGACCCATTTGTCGTGGTTGAGGTCATGTTCCTTTTTCACGCGGTGCAGCATGAGATACTGCTCCCCGCGCTCGATGTAGCAGAGGGTGGTGTTGCGCATGGTGCTGTCTCCTTGTCGGTCGGCCCGCTGCGGCTCACAAAAGGCGCATGCAGCGGGTGAGATAGTCGATGGCGTCCTGCCCGGTCAGCCGCTGTGCGGCCGGGAGCTTTCGGAAGTGGTCCATCCAGATATTGAGCTGGCGCACGATCGCGCCGGATTCGACGGTGTAGGCCGGCTGCGCGCCACCGGCCGCGCCGTCGAGCATGAAGGCGGCGTGCTGGTTGACGAACACGGACACCGACAGATCGTCGTAATTGCAGACGCGGTTTTGCGTGCACAGGATGCACAGCCGCTCCGGTGCCTGGCGCAGCTGGTCGATCATGCTGCGCAGGTGCTCGCGCCGCGCCTCGGGCGGCACGTCGATGACCGTGCCGAGAAACCGCAGCCGGCCGGTATCAATATAGTCCACGAGCGCGAGCTGGTAGAGGAAGATCGTCTCGAAAAACTCCGCGCTGCCGAGGAACAGCTGCAGCTCCTGCCCCAGCTCGGGGTGCTGCGCCAGAAACTGCTCCTGCAGCGATTCCGGCAGGAAAAACGGCTGCATATACCGCAGCAGGCAGCGGCCGTGCGGCTGGGTGAAGTAGTCGAGAAAATACTGCCGGCGGCGCAGCGGCTGCAGGTCCGGCGCCTGTGCGAGCGGCAGCCGGTCGCGGATGTAGGCATCGGCCGCGGCGCAGTAGCGCCCGACGAGCGCGGGGTCCGCCGACTCGAGCAGATACACCTCGCGCGAAAACGGCTCGCGCAGGTACTGCAGCATGAGCGCGTCGCGGATGAGGTAGACATCGCCCGTGCGGCTGGCGCGAAACTCGTAAAATTCGTACCGGATCCGCCGGCCGAGCCCCATCAGGTAGCAGAGCGAGCGGCAGAAGCTGTCTGTGCGCGCGGAGACGTCCTCCATGTCCACGAACTGTACCACGCGCAGCGCCGTGCCTGCCGAGAGAATGCCGCGCACGCGGCGGAAAAAGGCATCGTTATTCTTAAACTGAATATGGATCGGCATCGTGCAGATCATGTCCAGCCGCGCCGAGGGCGGTGTCTGCTGCAGGGCCATGAAGATGCCCTCCGGGAAGAGCGCGATATCCTTGACCGGGCTCAGAGCCGCGTTTTCCGCGCCGGTCGGCTGCGGCCGCGCAGGGTCGACGGCCCGGTCGGCCGCGATCGTGTCCGCCAGCAGGGACGCCAGCGCCGCGGAAAACCCCGCGTCGTCCGCAGCATCGCAGCGCAGGTCAAACTGCCCGGCAATGCGCGTGCGCACGTCCGGCGCGGCGTTGGCGGTCAGGTAGGCGGCGATCTGCGCGGGCAGCGCGTCGTTGCTGCGCAGCGACGGGTGCTTGACGCCGTTGATCCACCGGCTGATGTACGACGGGTCATAGCCGAGCGCGTCGGCAAGGTTGCAGCGCTTGACACCGCACAACCGCGTCAGCTCCTGAAGGGTGCGCCCGAACGTCATATCCTCGCCTCCTCACCGTGCGCATTTCTTGACTCAGTGACGGAAAAGTCACGCATCTTTCCCATCCAGTATACGCGCTTCACGCCGCGCTGGCAAGCCTGGATATAAAAATCACGCGGCTGCGCGGTTTTTTGGCTGCGGCCACGCAAAGGCATTTGGTCAAGTTGGGGCAATTTTTATGCACGGAAAGCAATCTGCCTCCAGCAGATGCACTGTGCAGAGCGGAAAACGTGTGATAAGATAATCACAATCTCCGGAGGCTTTTCCCAAGCCGGCGCCGCGCGGCGCCGGCTGCCTGCCGGAAGGAGCAACGAATCACCCCAAGCATGACAGCTTCAAAGGAGGGACTGCACTTGACCATCGATGCCGATCGCAAGATCAAAGAACTGTCGCGCGCGATCATTGCCGACGCGGGCCTGCCCTACACGCCGGAGCAGCTCGCAGAGATCCCCGCGATCCTCGCGGCCAAGAACCGCTATTTCTGGTGCATTGACAACCAGGAGTTCGACCTCATGCCGGACGTGTTCACCGAGACGGGCTTCCGCACTTTCTGGAGCGGCCGCCCGGGCTTCCGCGACCGCGACGCACAGGTGGCGCAAAACCGCAGCACCTGCGGCGACGACATGGTGCCGATGCACTTCGGCTACAACCAGATCGTGCACTTCACCGGAGCGCGCAGCGCGCAGCTGCTGACCAAAATGCATGACTACCACACCTATAAGGACAACGGCCAGACCTATTCGGGCTACGGCCTGTATGTGGACGACCTGGTCAAATGTGACGACGATCGCTGGCGCATCCAGACGCTGCGCCTGACCTACCGTCTGCTCGACGGCGAACTGAGGAGGACAAAATAATGGATAGACTCAAAGGAAAAGTGGCCATCATCACAGGCGCGGCCGGCGGCATCTGCCACAAGGCGTCCGAGCTCTTCTGCCAGGAGGGCGCAAAGGTCGTCATGGTCGACATTGACCCGCAGGTCGAGCAGTTCAGCGCCGAGATCAACGCCAACGGCGGCGAGAGCATCGCGGTCGTGGCCGACGTGGCGCAGCGCGACACGTGGGTGAAGCTCAAGAAGCTGGCCGACGAGAAGTACGGCCGCATCGACACGGTCGTCAACGGCGCGGCGGCGTTCTCGCCCCCGACGCACGACTGGGCGCACATCACGTCCGAGATGATCGAGGACGTCATGCGTGTGAACATCGACTCCATGCTCTATTCGTACCAGACGGTGCTGCGCTACATGATGAAAAAGAAGATCCGCGGCAGTTTCCTGAACTTCTCGTCCTCGACGGCGCTGGCCTACAACGGCTCGGCCGTGCAGGGCTACCCGTTCTCGAAGGCATGCATCAAGCTGGCCACACAGAACATGGTCAACCAGATCAGCAAGAAGTACGGTATCCGCTTCAACTGCCTCGCCCCGAACTACGTCTGGGTGCCCAAGCAGGAGAAGGTCTGGGATATGTACCGTGAGCACTTTGAGGCCACGACGCCGATGCCCTATGTCGGCATGCCGGAGGACGCGGCCTGGGCGGTCGTGTACCTGTGCTCGGACGAGGCCAAGTACATCAACGGCGTCTGCCTGCCGGTCGACGGCGGCTGGGCCGTGCAGAAGTGATCCAAGGAGCACGATGCAATTATGGCTTCTATTCTGTCCCGGCCGATCAAGATCGGCCGCATGGAACTCAAAAACCGCATGGTCATGGCGCCGATGGGCGTCACCGTCGGAAACCTGAGCCCCACTTCGGTGGCGTACTTTGCCGCACGTGCCGAGGGCGGCGCGGCCATGGTGTTCTGCAACATCCGCGCCTCGCTCGCGTTCGAATCCGGTGAGCACTCCATCTATCTCAACGATGAGACCGAGCCGCTGTTCCGCGCCCTGGCCGAGCGCTGCCATGCACACGACTGCAGGCTCGCCGCGCAGATCCAGCCCGGTGACGGGCGCATCGGCGGGCCGTCCGTGCGCTACAAGGTGCCCATCAGCGCGTCCGCCTGCCCGTGGATGCACGTGCCGCGCATGCGCTGCCACGCGCTGACCATCGACGAGATCCACGAGCTGGAGGAAGACTTTCGCCGCAGCGTGCAGATCGCGCTGCGCAGCGGGGCCGACTGCGTGGGCATCCACGCCTACGGCGGCTACCTGACCGACCAGTTTCTGACCCGCCGCTGGAACACGCGCACCGACGCTTATGGCGGCAGTCTGGAGAACCGCGCGCGCTTTCTCACCGAGCTCATCGCCATCTGCAAGGAAGAGGGCGGTGCGGACTTCCCCGTCATCGTCAAATTCACGCCGGACCACTACATGGACGGCGAGGGCTACCGCTCCATCGACGAGGGCATTGCGCTTGCGAAGCTGATCGTCGCCGCCGGGGCGGACGCGCTGCACGTGGACGCCGGGTGCCACGAAAACTGGCCCAACGCCATGCCGCCCGCCGGCATGCAGCAGATGACACGGCAGTCGCGCTCGGCCAAGATCATCCGCAGCGTGGTCGATGTGCCCGTCATGACGCACGGCCGCTTCGGCGACGTGGACAAGGCGGAGGCCGCGCTGCGCGACGGCGTGTGTGACATCGCGGTCATCGGCCGCGGTCTGCTCGCCGACCCCGATCTGCCGAACAAGGTGCTTGCCGGCCGGCCGGACACGATCCGCCCGTGCATCTCCTGCAACGAGGGCTGCATCGCCCGCGTTTACAACGGCGAGGCGGCGACCTGCGCGCTCAACCCGCGCTGCGGCCACGAGGACGGCAGCATCGACATCCCGCCGGCGGCGCACCCGAAAAAGCTCCTCGTCGTCGGCGCCGGCCCTGCCGGCTGCATGGCCGCGCTCTATGCCAAGCAGGCCGGCCACACGGTCGAGATCTGGGAGGCGGGCGGCCACATCGGCGGCAACGCCCTGTGCGCCTGCAAGCCGTTTTTTAAGCGGGATATGCACCGCATGATCCGCTATTTTGAGCGCGAGCTGCTCGTGCACGACATCCCCGTGCGCTTTTACACCACGGCGACGCCGGAGCTGGCCGCGGCCTATGCGCCCGACCACATTCTCTGGGCGGCCGGCGGCCGGCCCATCGCGCCGAAGGCCATCCCGGGGCTCGACTGCCCGAAGGTGTACTTCGCGACCGAGGCCCTGTGCGACTGCTGCGACGTGGGCGACCGCGTCGTCGTGATCGGCGGCGGACTCGTCGGCGTCGAGGCGGCGCTGCAGATGGACATGTGGGGCAAGCACGTGACGTGCATTGACATGGCCAAGACCATCCCGTCAGAGCCGGGCTTCAAGATGAACGACATGCTCATGCGCGACTACATGGCGCGCTCGGACGTGGATTTCCGCCCCGCGACGAAGCTCGTGCGCATCGACGGCGATGCGTTCACGTGCAGCGTCACGGTCGAGCACGCGGGCGAGCAGCAGCAGATCGCGTGCGACACGGTGCTGCTGGCGCTGGGCTTTGCCCCGACGGCGCAGGCCGCGGCCGCGTTTGAATCCGTCGCCCCTGTGACGGTCCTCGGCGACGCGCAGCAGCCGCGCAAGATCCTCTTTGCCGTCGGCGACGCGCACGAGGCCGTGCGCAAACTCTCGGGCGAAAGCTGAGAGTACCAGCATCTGTCAATCATCATCATTTCAACATTTCCCCAGCGCAAGCGGCCCGCACCGAATGGTGCGGGCCGCTCTTGCTATCCGGCCGCCGGGTCATGGCGTACCGTTTTTTTCGTAATATTCGCGCAGGAAGGACAAGAATGTCCGTGCGGACGTACCGGCAGCGTTCAGGGACTTGACCGCCGCGCCGAGTCGCAGCGCGATCGGCTCCTCGAGCTGGAGCACCCGCACCTGTCCCTCATACCCGACGAGGGAAAACGCCGACAGTACCGATACGCCAAGCCCGCCGGCGACCATGGACAGGATCGACCCGTCGTCCGACGCTGTGACCTCCAGCCGCGGAGTGTCCGGCGGGAGGAACGGCTCGATATACTGGTCGGGGTTGGAAAGAAACGGCTCACGCAGCAGCCGCTCGAGCGGGATGGTATCGCTCTCCCACGGAAAGTCCGGCGGCACGACGGCCACGAGCGGTGTGTTCGTCAGCGGTAAAAAATCGAAGCCCTGCGCGCGTGCCTCGTCCACGAGGGCGAGCTGGATCTCCCCGCTTGCGAGCGCGGCAGGCAGCTCATCACCGCGCACGAGCACGTCCATTTTGATCTCGGGGTGCAGCTCGCGGAAAGCACGCAGCAGCTCCGGCAGACGCGCGCGGGCAATGCTCGCAAAGCAGCCGATGCGCAGCGTGCGCGTGCGCGGATCGTTCTGCTCGGCAGCCTCCTGCAGGAGCGTGTCGCACGCACAGACCACATTTTGAATATAGGGCAGCAGATGCCTGCCCGCGTCCGTCAGGCGGATGCCCTGACTGTCACGCTCGAGCAGCGTACAGCCGACCTCGGCCTCCAGTTTGTTGACCAGATGCGTCATGGCGGATTGCGTGTAGCCCAGCCGGGCCGCCGCCTTGCTGAAGCTGCCGCATTCGACCGCCGTGAGCAGTGCCCGCAGTTTTCCGTCGTCCATATGCTGCCTCCTTTTTCATGTTCTTCAATATTCTTTTTCCATCATACCACGATTTTGGGCAAAGCAACCGATAAAATTTTTTTACCCATGTCATTTGCTTTTTTCATATCCCCATGAACAACTCTCGTTTCTCATTTATCAAAAAGGATGATACGCTATATTCGGAAATTGAAAGCAGCTGCTCACACCGGATGGCAAGAAGGAGAGAAATCATGAAAGAGACGAAAAATCGGGCGCCGCGCGACATCATCGTTGTCGGTTTTGCCCTGTTTTCCATGTTCTTCGGCGCTGGGAACGTCATCTTCCCGCCTTACCTGGGCATGGAGTCCGGCCCGCAGTGGCTGGCCGGATTCAGCGCGTATTTTATCGCGGATATCGGGCTCGCGCTCGCCGCTATGTTCGCCCTGCTGCGTGTCGGCAGCAGTGAGGCTGTGCTCCAGCGTGTCGGCCGCGTGCCGTCGGAGGTCCTCATGTGCGCGATCATTCTGTGTGTCGGCCCCATGGTCGCCATCCCGCGCACGTCGGCCAGCACGTTTGAAATGGCCATCGCCCCGAACCTGCCCGGCGTGTCCGCCGTGGTGTTCTCGGTGCTGTTTTTCGCGCTCATCCTCGCGCTGTGCATCCGCGAGTCCGCCGTGGTGGACATCGTGGGCAAGGTGCTCACACCGCTGCTGCTCGTCGGCCTTGCGGCCATCATCATTAAGGGCATTGTCACGCCGCTCGGCACCATCGCTCCGGAGGCGAAGATCGACAGCGCCGTCGTCACCGGCGTCAAGGCCGGCTACCAGACCATGGACGCGCTCGCCGCACTGCCGTTCGGCATTCTCGTGCTGCAGAGCGTGATCGACAAGGGCTACACCGAGTCGGGCAAGAAGTTCCGCATCATGAGCGGCTCGTCCATCCTCGCGTGCGTGCTGCTGCTGGCGGTCTATATGGGCCTTGCCTATCTCGGCGCCACTGTTTCCGCGCAGTATGACCAGTCGATCGGCCGCGCGCAGCTCGTCATGGCCATCGTTGAGGCCCTCATGGGCAAGACCGGCATGATCATCTTCGGCATCGTCGTCGGCCTTGCGTGCATCACGACGGCCGTGGCGCTCACCAGCTCCGCCGCCGCGTATTTTGCCAAGCTCTGCCGCGGCAAGGTGTCGTACAAAATGTTTGTCATCGCGATCTGCGTGTTCAGCGCCGTCGTGTCGAACCTCGGTCTCGACCGCATCGTGGCCGTCGCCGCGCCGGTCCTGGACGTTGTCTATCCGCCGACCCTCGTCCTCATTTTCATTTCGCTGGTCGTGCCGCGGCTGCCAGACCGCATCAGCCGTGGCGCGGTCATCGGCGCGCTGCTCATGAGCATTCTGTGCACGCTCGACGGCTATGGTGTGCCGCTCACGTTCCTGCACAAGCTGCCGCTGTTTGAGCTGGGCTTCGCGTGGGTGCTGCCGTCGGTTCTCTTCGGCGCCGTGGCCGCCGTGCTGCCGCGCCGCAGGGAGAAAGCAGGCAAGGCTGAGCCAGCCTGTGCCGGCAGCAAGCAGGGGTAACCGCTCCCTGTACCCAAAAAATCATCCCCCGGAACGTGTTCCGGGGGATTTTTCTGCCCTGCGCGTTCTGCCCGCCGCTTCCGGCGGCTTTGGCCCCGCCTGCACGCCGCGGGCATGCAAAAAACAGGAGAGCAAGCCGCTCTCCTGTTTTTGCATTCTTATATTCCCGCTGCGCCGCGCGTTACCGTTCTTCTCGGAAGTACGGCAGGCCGAGGCTTGCGGGGGGCTGGTTCTCGCGCTTGGAGCGCACGCTCGTGATGATGAGCACGATGATCGTGACGACATAGGGGATCATCTTGTACAGCTCCTTGACGGCGAGGTTCGTGCCGCTCGGCAGGAAGATGTGCAGGATGTACAGTCCGCCGAAGAGGAAGGACGCCAGCACGCCGATGTTCGGCTTCCAAACCGTGAAGATGACGAGCGCGATGGCAAGCCAGCCGCGGTCGCCGAACGCATCGTTGGACCAGACGCCGCAGGCGTAGTCCATGACGTAGTACAATCCGCCGAGGCCGGCGATCATGCTGCCGACGCAGGTGGCGATGTACTTATACTTATTGACGTCGATGCCGGCAGCGTCGGCCGTCTGCGGATTTTCGCCGACGGAGCGCAGGTGCAGGCCCACGCGCGTGTGCTTGAGCACATAAGCGGCAACGAGCGCAATGGCCACGGCGAGGTAGGCGAGAAAACCGTAGGACAGGAAGATCTGACCGAACCAGCCGAGCTTCGACGCGAACGGCAGCGCCTTGGAAAAGTAGCTGTTCGTGGCCGAGAGCGCGATGGACGGCACCTCGCTGCCGGTGAGCTTGATGAGCGAGCCGCCCATGAAGTTGCCGAAGCCGACGCCGAACGTCGTCATGGCAAGGCCGGTGACGTTCTGGTTGGCGCGCAGCGTGACCGTGAGAAAGCAGTACAGCAGACCCATGAGCAGCGAGCCGAGCAGGCACGACAGCAGCGGGATCATGATGGCGAGAAAGCCGTTCATCCCTGCGGCCCCGCCGGCCGCCTGCTCATACAAAAACGCCCCGATGACGCCACTGATGCCGCCGACATACATGATGCCCGCGATGCCGAGGTTGAGGTTGCCGGACTTTTCGGTGAGCGTTTCGCCGGTGCTGCCGAACAGCAGCGGGATACCCTGCATGATGGCGCGGGGGATAAAGGACACAAAATCAAACATGCTCCGCCGCCTCCTTCTTCGCCGGCTTGCGGAAGCTCAGCCGGTAGGTGATGAAAAACTCACAGCCGATGATGAAGAAAATGATGATGCCGCTGAGAATGTCGGCAAACGACTGGTTGAGCCCGAACGCGGTCGAGATCTCGCCCGCGCCGCGGTCGAGGAACACGAGCAGGAAGCTCGTGAGGATCATGCCGAGCGGATTGAACTTGGCCAGCCACGAGACCATGACGGCCGTGAAGCCCTGGCCGCCGGCGATGGTGGTCGTGATCGTGTGGTCGGTGCCGGACACGAGCAGCACGCCCGCGATACCGCACAGCGCGCCGGACAGCAGCATCGTGCGCACGATGACCTTGCCGACCTTGATGCCGACATAGCGGGCGGTGCGCTCGCTCTCGCCGACGACGGAGATCTCATAGCCGTGCTTGCTGTAGTTGAGGTAGATGTAGACGAGCACGGTCAGCACCGCGACGACGAGGATCGTCAGCAGGTACTTGTAGCCGCCGATCTGCGGCAGCCAGCCGGCCTCGGTGCTCTGGTTGATGATGCCGACCTTGCCGGAGCCTTTCGGCGACTCCCAGACGATGATGAAATAGGCCACGAGCTGCGTGGCAACGTAGTTCATCATGAGGGTGAAGAGCGTCTCGTTCGTGTTCCATTTTGCCTTGAAGATCGCGGGGATCACGGCCCAGACCGCGCCCGCGGCGATGCCGGCGGCAAGGATGAGCACGATGAGCAGGCCGTTGGGCAGCTTGCCGCCGAGGCAGATCATGCACGCCGCGGCGGCAAGGCCGCCCGCGAGCACCTGACCCTCTGCGCCGATGTTCCAGAAGCGCATCTTGAACGCGGGCGTCACGGCCAGCGAGATGCACAGCAGGATGGCGAGGTTCTGCCCCAGGATCCAGATCTTGCGCGGCGAGCCGAACGCGCCGCTGAACATGGTGCCGAACACCTTGAGCGGATTGAGGTGGGTGCACAGCGTCGTGATGAGCGCGCACAGCAGCAGCGCCAGCACGATGGCGATCGCGCGGATGCCCCAGGCCTGATACCAGGGCAGCGTGTCGCGCTTGACGATATGGAACAGCGGTTCCCGGACTTTATTCTGCATGGGCTTCGTTCCCTCCCAACTGCGTCATCATCATGCCGACGTCGCGCTTCGTGGCGCCGCGGCCGGGGACGATGCCGCTGACCTTGCCGCCGCAGAGCACAAGGATGCGGTCGGCCAGTTCGAGCAGCACGTCCAGATCCTCGCCGACGTAGATCACGGCGACGCCGCGCTCCTTCTGCCGGTTGATGAGGTCATAGATCGTGTAGGATGCGTTGATGTCCAGGCCGCGCACGGCGTAGGCCGTGAGCAGCACGGTGGGGGCGGAGGCGATCTCGCGGCCGACGAGCACCTTCTGCACGTTGCCGCCGCTCAGGCGGCGCACCGGCGTGGTCACGCCCGGGGTGTTGACGTCGAGCTCCTCGACGACGGTCTCGGCCAGCTTGCGCGGCGACTTGCGGTCGGTGAGGATGCCGCGGCCCTTGCGGAAGGAGCGGAGCATCATGTTGTCCGACAGATCCATGTTGCCGACGAGGCCCATGCCGAGGCGGTCCTCCGGCACGAAGGACAGCGCCACGCCCATCTCGGCGATGCGCAGCGGGTCCTTGCCGAGCAGCTCCTCGCGCGTGCCGTCGTCCTCGACGTAGCAGATGCTGCCGCTCTCCGTTGGCTGCAGGCCGGCGATGGCCTCGAGCAGCTCCTTCTGGCCGCAGCCGGAGATGCCCGCGATGCCGAGGATCTCGCCGGAGTTGGCGGTGAAGGACACGTCGTCGAGCTTGACGATGCCGTCAATGCTGCGCACGGTGAGGTTCTTGACCTCGATGCGCGGCTTGGGATCGACCGGGTCGGGCCGGTCGATGTTGAGCGTCACGGCATGGCCGACCATCATGTTCGTCATTTCCTGTGCGTCGGTGTCTTTGGTGAGCATGTCGCCCACGAACTGACCGTGGCGCAGCACGGCCACGCGGTCGCTGAGCGCCTCGACCTCGTGCATCTTGTGCGTGATGATGACGATGGCCTTGCCGTCGTCGCGCATGCTGCGCAATACGGCGAAGAGCTTGTCCGTCTCCTGCGGGGTGAGCACGGCGGTGGGCTCGTCGAGGATGAGGATGTCCGCGCCGCGGTAGAGCGCCTTGACGATCTCGACCGTCTGCTTCTGGGACACGGACATATCATAGATCTTCTGGTTCGGATCCAGGTCGAAGCCGTAGCGCTCGCAGATGCTGCGGATGCGCGCGGCCGTGGCCTTGAGATCAAGCTTTTCATCGAGGCCGAGCGTGATGTTTTCAGCGGCGGTGAAGACGTCGACCAGCTTGAAGTGCTGGTGGATCATGCCGATGCCGTAACGGTAGGCATCGCGCGGGGAGCGGATGACGACCTCCTCGCCGTCGATGAGGATCTGTCCCTCGTCGGGGAAATAAATGCCCGAGAGCATGTTCATGAGCGTGGTCTTGCCGCTGCCGTTTTCGCCGAGCAGCGCCAGGACCTCGCCCCGGTAGATATCGAGCCAGACGCGGTCATTGGCGACGACGGAACCGAAGCGCTTGGTGATGTCGCGCATTTTGACCGCTGCAATCTTGTTGTCCAATATGGTGTCCCTCCCGAAATGCCGGCGGACGCCGCACGGCGGCGGCGCGCTTTAAAGTACATATGAGGGAAGGCCTGGGTTGACAGGCCTTCCCTCTGCGGTGGATTCAGATATCAGCTGCCAAAGTTCTGGTCAAGCAGGTTGATGCCGTCGATCTGCACGTTGAAGTACGGAGCGGCGCGGAACTCGGACTCGTGGAAGTAGCCGTCCTTGATGGCCTCGGTGTCGCCGGTGTTGTCGGCGTCGGTGTCGACATCGGCCATGTAGCTGGTCAGGGTCTCGCCCTTGACGGTGAAGGTGGTGGTGTCAAAGACGTGCAGGGTGCCGTCCTCGAGCTGCTTGGTGACTTCGGCAATCTTCTCGGCAGTGCCCTTGGCAGCGACCTTCTCGTTGACATCGGTCAGCACGACGGAGCCGGTCTTGAGGGTGCCGGTCCAGTCGGAGTCGAGCGAGGTGCCGTCCTGAACGGCCTTGATGACCATCTCATAGTACGGGGTCCAGTCGATGCGGGAGGAAACGATGAAGGTGTTCGGGCAGGCGGACTGGGTGCTGCCGTTGTAGGACACGTTCGGGACGCCGGCCGTCTCGCAGGCGGTCGGAGCGCCCATGGAGTCGGCGTGCTGGCTGATGAGCTTGCAGCCGCCGGCGATGAGCTTGTTGGCAGCTTCCTTCTCGAGGGCCTCATCGTACCAGGAGCCGGTGAAGGTGACGTCCATGGTCACGGTCGGGCACACGGACTTGGCGCCCAGATAGAAAGAAGTGTAGCCGGAGATGACTTCCGCGTAGGTGAAGGCGCCGACGTAACCCATCTTGGCCTGATCGGCGGTGAATTCACCGGCCTCGATCATCTCGTTGAGCTTCATGCCGGCAGCGACGCCGGCGAGGTAGCGGCCTTCATAGATGGAGGCGAACGCATTGTGGTAGTTGCTGAGCTTCTCGGTGTGCGCCTTGGTGCCGGTGGCGTGGCAGAACTGCACGTCCTTGAACTCCTTGGCGGCCTGGATCATGAAGTCCTCGTGGCCGAAACTGTCGGCGAAGACGACGTTGCAGTCGTCGTCCACGAGCTCGGCAGCGGCGTTGTAGCACTCCTGGCCCTCGGGGATGTTGGTCTTGATGATGTACTGATCCTCGCTCAGGCCGGCGTTCTTGCAGGCAGCCTTCGCGGCATCGATGAAGTTCTTGTCGTAGGTGGAGTTCTCGTCATGCAGGCAGATGAAACCGACCTTGATCTTGCTCTCGGCTTTGTCGCCGCCCTCGGTCTTGCTGCCGCAGGCGCACAGTGCAAACACCATGACGAGCGCGAGCAGCATCGATACGAACTTTTTCATTCTCAGCTCTCCCTCAAATTATCAAAATTTTATTTATCTGCATTGCTTGCGCAAAGAAGATACAAAAAAACATTGGCAGGCGCGGCCATACACGGCGCTCCTGCCAATGTGGAACCGGGAAGATGCAGAACATGCCATCTCCCGCGGGGAATTTCACATCGATAGTCCGGCAATTTACGGTGCCAGGTAGAAACGCCAAGCCATATCCTTTGGTATATATCGACTGCTATTTACGATTGCTCCCGCATCGCGGGAACACTTATACGTTATCATGCGCGAACGGGGTTGTCAACCGTCGAAATGAGCGAATTTCACACTTTTGAAACATTTTCCCCGTCGTTTTGCACAACGTTGCTCAGCAAAACACAATGCCGGTCTCGGGGTCCATGCTCTGCACGCGGGCGAGCGATTCCACGCGGTAGCCGCGTGCGCGGATGCGCGCGCCGCCGGGCTGAAACGCCTTTTCCACCGCGATGCCGGCGCCGACCACGGTCGCGCCCGCGCCCTCGATGAGCGTAATGAGTCCGTCGAGCGCCGCGCCGTTGGCGAGGAAATCGTCGATGACGAGCACGCGGTCGCTCGGCGAGAGGTACTCGCGCGAGATGCGGATGGTGTTGTCATTGCCGTGCGTGAACGAGTGCACGACCGTCGTGTACGCATCGTCGGAGACGTTGCGGCTCTTGGTTTTCTTGGCGAACACGACCGGGCAGTCGAACACGAGCCCGGCCACGGCCGCGATGCCGATGCCGCTGGCCTCGATCGTGACGAGCTTGTTCACGCCGCAGCCGTCAAACAGCCGCTTCCATTCCTCCGCCATCGCCAGAAACAGCTTCGGGTCCATCTGATGGTTCAGAAACCGGTCCACTTTCAGGATCTCGCTGGATTTGACCTCGCCCTCGGCGAGGATGCGCTGCTCGAGAAGCTGCATATCGCTCCATCCTCCCACAATCAATAAGATGGTTTTTATCGTAGCACCCGCGCCGGGCGCGCGCAACCGTTTTTCGCAAAAAATCCGGCAAATCGCCGAATGGACGGTTTTTGTGCCGGACGCGGTTGACTTTCCCGTCGATGTGCGGTATCATCGGTTCCTACAAGTAGGAAAAGTATGAATTTCCACGACAGGAGGCGAGGCTATGCCCGGAGGCAAGCACGTGCTCGGCCAGAGCCGCGACCGGCACATCTTCGGCACGGTGAAGGTCGGCGAAAAGGGCCAGATCGTGATCCCGAAAGAGGCGCGCACGGTCTTTGGCATCCAGCCGGGAGACACGCTGCTCGTGCTCGGCGACGAGACGCGCGGCATCGTGGTCACGCGGCCGGAGGTCATGCGCGACGTGGCCGCAAAAATTTTCGACGAATCTGACGAATGATATAAGGAGAGGAACGATGAATACAGAGTCCATGTACACCGCGCTCGGCATCACGCCGGCGGTGCACCGCTTCGGCGAGGAGGTGCTCGCCGGTCTGCGCGCGCGCTTTGACGAGATCGACCGCGTCGCGGAATACAACCAGTGCAAGGTCATCGGTGCGATGCAGAAAAATCGCGTCGACGCGACGCACTTTGCCGCCACCACGGGCTACGGCTACAACGATGCCGGGCGCGACAATCTCGAGCGCGTCTATGCCGACTGCTTCCACACCGAGGCCGCACTCGTGCGTCCGCAGATCACCTGCGGCACGCACGCGCTGACCGTGGCGCTGAGCGCAAATCTCCTGCCCGGCGACACGCTGCTCAGCCCCGTCGGCGCGCCATATGACACGCTCGAGGAGGTCATCGGCATCCGCCCGAGCGCCTGCTCGCTCAAGGAATACGGCGTGCATTACCGGCAGGTCGACTTGCTGCCGGACTACGGCTTTGACTATCCGGCCATCGAGCAGGCGCTGCGCGGCGGTGTCAAGCTCGTGACCATCCAGCGCTCGAAGGGCTACGCCACGCGCCCGACGTTCTCGGTCGCGCAGATCGGCGAGCTGATCGCGTTCTGCAAGCACATCGACCCGAACGTGATCTGCATGGTCGACAACTGCTACGGCGAGTTTGTCGAGACGATCGAACCGTCCGACCTCGGTGCGGACATGATCGTCGGCTCGCTCATCAAAAACCCCGGCGGTGGCCTCGCGCCCATCGGTGGCTACATCTGCGGCCGTCAGGATCTGGTCGACCGCTGCGCCTTCCGTCTGAGCGCCCCCGGCCTCGGGCAGGAGGTCGGCGCGAACCTCGGGCTCATGCCGGCGTTTTATCAGGGCTTCTTCCTCGCGCCGACCGTGACGGCCGGCGCGCTCAAGGGCGCGGTGTTCGCGGCGAACGTCTACGAGCGGCTGGGCTTTCGCTGCATCCCGAACGCGACGGAGACGCGCCACGACATCATCCAGTGCGTGGAGCTCGGCTCGGCAGAGCACATGGTTGCCTTCTGCAAGGGCATTCAGGCGGCCGCGCCCGTGGACAGCTATGTCGACCCCATCCCCTGGGCCATGCCGGGCTACGACTCGGAGGTCATCATGGCCGCCGGCGCGTTCGTGCAGGGCTCGTCCATTGAGCTGTCGGCCGACGGGCCGATCCGCCCGCCCTACGCCGTGTATTTTCAGGGTGGCCTGACATGGTATCACGCCAAACTCGGCATCCTCATGAGCCTGCAGAAGCTCGTGGACGCCGGTCTCGTTACACTTGATCAACTGGAGGAGAAATAAAGTATGTGGTTCTGGCTTTCCCTGATTGCCCTGCTGTGCTGGTCGGGCTCGGATCTGTTTTCAAAAATCGGCTGCCGCGACGCGGACGACAAGCTCGCGCACCTGAAGATGGTCATCGCCGTCGGCGTCGTCATGGGTCTGCATGCGGCGTATGAGATCTTCATCGGCGGCGTGAGCATCTCGTGGCACGTCATCTGGACGTACCTGCCCGTGTCGCTGCTGTACATCGTGTCGATGGCGCTCGGCTATATCGGCCTGCGCTATATTGAGCTGTCCATCTCGTCGCCGATCTGCAACGCCTCCGGCGCGGTGGTGGCCGTGCTGTACCTGTGCTTCGGCGGGCTGGACGAGGACCTCAGCGGCGGCATGCGCGTCATGGCGCTGGCCGCCGTGGCGCTCGTGTGCGCCGGCGTGATCGGGCTCGGCGTGGTCGAGTCGCGCGAGGATGACGAGCTGCGCCGCGCGCGCCAGGCGGCCTCGAACTACCGCTATGCCAAGAGCTGGCTCGCCCTCGCGCTGCCGGTGGCCTACTGTCTGCTCGACGCGGCCGGCACGTTCGCCGACAGTCTCGTGCTCAGAAGCCTCGACCCGGACTCGGCCAACTGCGCGTATGAGCTGACGTTCCTGTTTGCGGCCGTGGTGTCGTTCGTGTATGTCAAGTTCTTCCGGCACGACCGCTTCCAGCCCAAGCGCGAGGCGCCGAAATATATCGGCGCGCTCTTTGAAACGGCCGGTCAGTTCGCATACATCTACGCCATTGCAGACGAGGACCACGTCATGTACGCCGCGCCCATCATCGCGGCCTACTGCGCAGCGTCCGTGCTCTGGAGCCGCATCTTCCTGCGCGAGAAGCTCTCGTGGCGGCACTATCTCATGCTGGTGCTGATCGTCATCGGCATCGTGCTGCTCGGCATCCTCGACCTGTAAGCGTTGATCAAACCCGCGGCCGCTCCTTGAGAGCGGCCGCGCAAAAGCCCTGACCCGTCAGGGCTTTGCGCATTAGATCGGATTCGAGGCGGGCCTTGCCCCCTCGAGCTCCCCCGCTGCTCTGTCCGCTTTCCACCACGGCGCGGATTTTCGGCCTGTCCCACGCGGCCGCCCCGATCGGGCGGCCGCGTTTTGGCGCAAATTGGCACAAATATTCGTTAAGTGTGTAACGGCGGCTTGCAATTGACCGTTTGTCTGGTATAATGATGGCAAATCTGCGCCTTTCGGCGCGGTATTTCGGGAGAAATGTGAAAAATCAGGAGGGATCTCGTGGATACGGAAATCAAATCCAAACGCGGCGGCTGGGGCAGCAACTTCGGCTTCCTCATGGCCTCGATCGGCTCGGCCGTCGGCCTCGGCAACATCTGGGGCTTCCCGTATAAAATGGGCAAGAGCGGCGGTGCCGTGTTCCTGCTGCTGTATCTCGTGCTCGTCGTGCTCGTTGGCGTGACGGTCATGCTCGGTGAGCTCGCGCTCGGCCGCCGCAGCGGCAAGAGCGCCGTGAGCACCTACCGCAGCCTGTCGAAGAAGTACACCTGGCTCGGCTATGCGGGCATCGTGTGCGGCTTTTGCATCATGTGCTTTTACTTCGTGCTCGGCGGCATCGTCCTGCGCTACGCCGCCGGCTACTTTCTGGCCATCTTCGGCGGGAGCGAGTTTGCCTGGTCCGGCCAGGGCACGGGCTTTTTCGGCTATTTCCTGACGGATACGAACAGCATGATCCTGTTTTTCGTGCTCTATATCCTGCTCAACATCCTCGTCGTGTCCGGCGGTGTGCAGGGCGGCATCGAAAAGTTCTGCAACGTCGGCATGCCGGCGCTGTTCTGCCTGCTCGTGTTCATCATCCTCTACATCGCGTGCCAGCCCGGCGCGGCCGAGGGCTACAGGTTCATGTTCAGCCCCGACTTCTCCGTGTTCAGCAATCCGGACATCGGCTTCGGCCGCGTGCTCAAGAGTGCCGCCGGGCAGATGTTCTTCTCGCTGTCGATCGGTCTCGGCGTCATGATGACCTACGGCTCCTATCTCGGCAAGCAGGAGCACCTGCAGCGCAACGCGCTCATCGTCTGCGGCGCGGACACGCTCATCGCGCTCATGGCCGGCATGGCCGTCATGCCCGCCTGCTCCGCCTTCGGCGTGGAGTACGGCGCCGGCCCCGGATTGTTGTTCGCCTCGATGCAGACGGTGTTCGCCCACATGGGCAGCGTCGGCAATTTCATCGGCTTCCTGTTTTACCTGCTCGTGCTGATCGCGGCGCTCACGTCGTCGATCTCCATGCTCGAGCTGTGCACGGCCTACGCCGTCGATAAGCAGCTCGACAAGGGCCTCACGCCCAAACGCGCCAAGCACACGGCCAGCGTCGCGGCGCTCGTGTTCGTGGCGGGCTCGCTCGTCGCGCTCGACGGGCTGGGCGCGGGCGTTTCCGGCGGCGCCGCCGTCGAGACGCCGGCCACCCTGTTCGGTCTGAGCGTGCACGGGTGGAACGACTGCTGGCTCGACCTGTACGACATGGTGGCCGAGGGCATCCTCATGCCGCTCGGCGCGCTCGTGATGACGATCCTCATCGGCTGGGTGCTCAAGCCCGAGGTCGTGCAGCTCGAGTGCGAGCAGAGCGGTGTGAAGTACCGCGCCGCCGGTTACTTCAAGGTCTGCTTCAAGTTCATCGTGCCGGTCCTGCTCGCGTTCATCCTCTTCTGCCAGCTCATCGACTTCTTCGGCCTGAAGATCCCCGGCCTGAGCTGACCCCCGCATCATGAAAAGCTCCGTCAGCGTCTGCCCCAACGGGCGGGCGCTGACATTTTTATAACCCTTGTTGAAAAAGCGAAAACGCTCTGCTATACTGGGCTCCACCGCCATTTTTCGTCCGAAAGGAGCGCTGCGCCATGCGCAAGACGGCCGCCTACGCCTTCCATCACTCGATCCCGATCCTGATCGGCTTCTTCCCCGTCGGCATCGCCTACGGGCTGCTCATGCAGCAGGCGGGCTACAATTTCCTGTGGTCGGGCGCGTGCAGTCTGTTCGTGCTGGCGGGTTCGCTGCAGTTTCTCATGGTCACGTTCTTTGCCGGCGGCGTGTCGCTCGCGACGGTGGCCGTGCTGGCGCTGCTGCTCAACAGCCGCCACATTTTCTACGGCCTGTCGTTCATCGACAAGTTCCGCTCCTTCGGCCCGTGGCGCTGGTTTCTGATTTATTCGCTGTGCGACGAGAACTATTCGCTGCACTGCTCGCACGATTTCGGCCCCGACGTCAACGAGAAGTGGGCCTACGTGCTCACGGCCGCGTTCGTGACGTTTTACTGGGTCGCGCTGTCCATGCTCGGCGGGCTCATCGGCTCGCTCATCCCGTTCGACACCACGGGCATCGACTTTGCGCTCACGGCGCTGTTCACGGTCATCGTGGTCGATCAGCTGCGCGGTGCGCGCACGCGCATCCCCGCCGTGGTCGCCGCGGTGTCGAGCATCGGCGCGCTGCTGCTGCTCGGGCCGGACAGGTTCCTGCTGCCGTCCCTGCTCGTGACGGTCGCGGCGCTCACGCTGCTGCGTCCGGTGCTCGAGCCGAAGTATGCCGAAGGAGGTGCCGCCGTATGACCCTCTCCGTCGGACAGAGCATCGCCATCATTGCAGTCTGCGCCGCGTGCACGTTTTTGGAGCGCTGGCTGCCGTGGCTGCTGTTCGGCCGCCGCGCCGTGCCGAAGGTCGTGGAGTACCTCGGCAAAATTCTGCCCATGGCCGTCATGGTCTCGCTGCTGGTCTACTGTCTGCGCGGGATGCAGTTCAGCTCCGCCGGGGCGTGGGTGCCGCAGGTCATCGCCGTCGGCGTGACGGCGGGGCTGCACTGGTGGCGGCGCAGCACGCTGCTGAGCATCGCCGCCGGCACCGTGTGCTACATGCTGCTCGTGCAGCTCGTCTTTTGATGCCAAACCGGGCGTCCCGACTGGGACGCCCGGTTTTCGGTTGCACTTTTCCTGCATATCCGTTATAATATATGGCCTAAACGTTATAATATATGGCCTAAAAAGGAACTTCTCCTGCAGCGAGGTCTGCCCATGAAACATGACAAGAAAAAACAATGGCTCTCGATCGGCCTGCTGACGCTCGGCGCGGCGGCGCTGGCGGTGTTTGCCGCCGCAACGCTCGACGCGGGCGACGTGCGCGCCTCGCTCGCGGCGCTGCTGCCGGGCTGGACGGTCGCGATCGTGGGGTGCATGCTGCTGTACTACCTGTGCGACGCGCTCAAGTATCAGCTCATCACGCGCGCGTTCGGCTGCGCGCAGCCGCTTGGCGACAGCATCGACGTGACGATGATCGGCTTTTTCTACTCGGCCGTGACGCCCGCAGCCGCAGGCGGCCAGCCGTTTCAGGTACTGCACATGCACCACCGCGGCATCCCGACCGGCACGGCCACGTCCGTCATCTGCACGACGTACTGCCTGTGGAATGTTGCGCTCGTGACGCTCGGCATCGTGGGCATGTGCCTGTGCGGCGGCAAGCTCGCAGCGCAGAGCGCGGCGTGGATCCCCGTGCTGGCGCTGGGGCTGCTCGTGCACGCGGGGCTGCTGACGCTCGTGCTGCTCTCGGCCATTTTCCCGAAGCCGATGTCCGCATTCGGCACGGCGTGCATCCGCTGGCTGTACCGGCGCCGCCCGTTCGTCCGCCGGGGCGCAGACCCCGAGGCGGCCGCCGGGAAATGGTGTGGCTTCGTGGCGGAGTATCACGACGCGTTCGCCGCCGGCATCCGGCACCGCGGCAAGCTCGCCGGCGCGCTCGCGCTTGCACTGGGGCAGTGCACGGCGTACATGTCGGTCGCTTACTGCACGTACCGCGGCTTCGGTCTGCACGGCGTGCCGTTCTGGCAGGTCACGGGCACGCAGGTGCTGCTGTACATCGGGGCGAGCTGCTTTCCCATGCCGGGCGCGTCCGGCGCAAGCGAGGGCACATTCTATCTCGCCTTCTCGCCGCTCTTCGGCGACTATCTGACGACCGCCATGCTCATCTGGCGTCTGGCATCGTACTATCTCACGATCGTACTGGGCTACATCGCCGTCGTGGCCGAGCGCGTGACGCTGCGCCGCGCCGAGGAATGAACGGGCGCCCGCCGACGGAGAAACGGAAAAAGCAAAAGCGACAGTTCTCATCAGGAACTGCCGCTTTTTTGGTGCCGGCGGCGGGGCTCGAACCCGCACGGTGCTGCCACCGAGGGATTTTAAGTCCCTTGCGTCTGCCTGTTTCGCCACGCCGGCACGCTCCGTCACATCGTACCACCGCAGCCAACACCTGTCAAGCGCAGGAAATCCGGCGCCCGCCGCGCCCGCGCAGCCGCTCCGCGCGCGCACATCATCCGATCTGTTCGGCAAATCCACGCGGCGCCGCCGATACCCGACACGCACCTCTTGCATCCGGCCGGAAAATTTGATAAAATAATAAATTATTTCTTATAGGTATCGTTTTGGGATTCGAGGCACATTGCACTTATGAAATACCGCAACTGGCAAATTCCATATACAGCGCCGCAGCCGCCGGAGGCATTGCTGCGCGCGGGCTACTCGCCGCTGCTGGCGGTGCTGCTGGCCCTGCGCGGGTATGCCGACCCAGGGCAGGCGCGCGCCTTTCTCAGCGGCGGCGACCAGAGCGTGTTCGACCCCATGCTCCTGCAGGACATGGACAAGGCCGTCGCGCGCATCCGCGCCGCCATCGAGCGCAAAGAGAGCGTTGCCGTGTTCGGCGACTATGACGTGGACGGCATCACGTCCACGTGCGTGCTCACGGACTATCTGCGCCGCCGCGGCGTGCCCGTGCACCCGTACATCCCCGACCGCATCGAGGAGGGCTACGGCCTGAACATGGACGCGATCACGAGCCTCCAGCGCGCCGACGACATCACGCTCATCATCACCGTTGACTGCGGCATCACCGCCATCGACGAGACGAACTACGCCCTGCAGCGCGGCATCGACATGGTCATCACCGACCACCACGAGTGCAGCGGGCAGGCGATCCCAAACGCCGTGGCCGTTGTGGATCCGAAGCGCCCCGGCTCGCGCTACCCGAACAGCGGGCTTGCGGGTGTAGGTGTGGCCTATAAGCTCCTGTGCGCGCTCGAGGGCAACAGTGACCGGGTCCTGCACGATTACGGTGACCTGGTCGCCATCGGCACGGTGGCGGACGTCATGCCCCTCACGGGCGAGAACCGCTACCTTGTGGCGCAGGGACTGGCGCAGATCAACACCCGCCCCCGGCCGGGCATCCGCGCGCTGCTGCATGAGTGCGGCGCGGAGGGCCGCCCCGTCACGGCCACGACCATCGGCTTCACGCTCGCGCCGCGCATCAACGCGGCCGGCCGTCTGGGCAAGACGGCCGTCGCGGCGCTGCTGCTGCTGACGCAGGACGACCAGGATGCCGACCGCTACGCCGCCGGGCTCTGCCAGCTCAACCGCGAGCGGCAGGCGCTCGAGCAGCAGATCTGGGAGGAGGCCTCGGCCATCGCGTGCCGCTACCCACCGCGGATGCCGCTCGTGCTCGCAAGCGACTCGTGGCACCAGGGCGTGATTGGCATCGCCGCCTCGCGCCTGAGTGAGGAATTTCACCTGCCGACGATCATGATCTGCTGCGACGGCGAGCGCGGCAAGGGCTCGTGCCGCAGCTTCGGCGGCTTCAACCTGTACAACGCCCTGAGCGCATGCTCGGAGTATCTCGAGGGCTTTGGCGGCCACGCGCTGGCAGCCGGACTGACGATCCGGCGCGAGAACATTGACCGCTTTCGCCGCGCGCTCGGCGAGTATTACCGCCAGAACCCGGCCGATGACCTGCCGGAGCTCACGTGCGACCTGCGCGTGAACGATCCGCACCTGCTGACCATGCCGTGCATCGAGTCGCTCGACGCGCTCGAACCGTGCGGCAACGGCAATCCCAAGCCCCTGCTGTGCATCACGGGCGCGCGGCTCGTCAACGCCGTGCCCATCGGCGGCGGCCGCCACCTGCGGCTGCATTTTGCCAAGGGCGGGTATAATTATGCCGGCATCTTCTTCTCCTGCACCCCGGCAGAGCTGGGCGTGCGCATCGGCCAGTGGGTGGACGTGGCCTTCACGCCGCAGATCAATGAATTCCGCGGCCGCCGCAGCGTGCAGCTGCTCGTGACGGACGTGCGCCCGAGCGACCCGCTGCCCCTGTGCCGCGCGCTGCTGAAAAATCAGTGCATCCCCGCGTGGGACACGGTGGACCTCTACCCCCTGCGCGCGGACTTCGCCGTGGCGTGGCGGTGGCTGAGCGCGCCGGTGTCCTTCCCACTCGGGGAGCTGCCCGCGCGCGCACCCATGCGGCCGGAGAAGTTCTGCGTGTGCCTGCGCGTCATGGCCGAGATGGGTCTCGCCGCCGTGGACTTTGACGGCGAGACGCTGCGCCTGCGCCCCTTGCCGACGAGCGGCAAGGTGGACCTCGGCGCGTCAAAGCTGCTGCAGACCCTGCGGGAGCGCCGCCAGAGCCTGCTATGAATCCCTTTCAAGAAATCCCCATTCCGTTCCGGAAAGGAGCTGTCCCTATGTCTGAAGCGACCCGCGCCGAAAACGTGGCCCCGAAGCCCTACGACCTCGAGGCCCACTATCAGGAGCTGGAACAGAAGATCACCGCCGCCGGCATTCCGGCCGATCTCGGCCGCGTGCGCGCGGCCTTCGAGTGCGCCGACCGCGCGCACTCCGGCCAGAAGCGCCGCGACGGCTCGCCCTACGTGTCGCACTGCATCGCCGCCGCCATCATCACGGCGGAGATGGGGCTCGACGAGGACTCGATCATCGCCGCCCTCCTGCACGACACGATCGAGGACACCTCGCTCACGCACGAGGACATCGCGCGCAGCTTCGGCACCTCGGTGGCTGACATCGTCGAGGGCGTCACGAAGCTCACGCGCGTGCAGTACACAAGCGTCGAAGAGCAGCAGATGGAGAACATGCGCAAGATGCTCCTGGCCATGGCCAAGGACATCCGCGTCATCCTCATCAAGATGGCCGACCGCCTGCACAACATGCGCACGATGGCCTACCAGAGCGAGGAAAAGCAGCGCATCAAATCTCTCGAGACGATGGAGATCTACGCCCCCATCGCACACCGCCTCGGTATGCAGAAGATCAAGTGGGAGCTCGAGGACCTCTCGCTGCTGTATCTTGACCCCGCGGGCTACAAGGCCATCACGGATGCACTCGATGAACGCATGCCGACGCTGGAAAAGTTCATGGGCGAGATGCGCACGCAGATCCGTGAACGGCTCGAAGCCGACGGCGTACACGCGACGATTTCGAGCCGCATCAAGCACATCTACAGCATCTACCGCAAGATGTACGCGCAGAAGCTCGATATCAACGGCATTTTTGACCTCTGCGCATTCCGCGTCATCGTGGACACGATTCCCGACTGCTACAACGTGCTCGGCATCATCCACGACATGTATAAGCCGCTGCCCGGCCGCTTCAAGGACTACATCAGCACGCCGAAGCCGAACATGTACCAGAGCGTGCACACGACGGTCATCGGCTCGGAGGGCATCCCGTTCGAGGTGCAGATCCGCACGTGGGAGATGCACATGACAGCGGAGTACGGCGTTGCGGCACACTGGAAATACAAGACCGGCAGCGGCGAGGGCACCAAGCCCGGCGACGAGGAGAAGTTCGCCTGGATCCGCCGCCTGCTCGAAACGCAGCAGGAGTCCGACGCGCAGGACTTTTTCCACAACCTGAAGGTGGACATGTTTGCCGACGAGGTGTTCGTGTTCTCGCCGAAGGGCGATGTCATCAATCTGCCCGCCGGCGCAACGCCGATCGACTTTGCCTACAGCATCCACTCCGCGATCGGCAACAGCATGGTCGGCGCGACGGTCAACGGCCGCATCGTGAACTTCGACTACGTGCTGCAAAACGGCGACATTGTGGACATCCGCACGTCGAAAAACGCGCCCGGCCCCAGCCGCGACTGGCTCAACCTCGCCAAGAGCGGCGCCGCGCGCACGAAGATCAAGCAGTGGTTCAAAAAAGAGCGCCGCGAGGAGAACATCGTCCACGGCAAGGAGCAGTTTGAGCGCGAGCTGCGCGCCAACGGCATCGCCCCGGCCGACATCATGGGCGACGAGATCCTGCCGCTCATCCTAAAGCGGCTGGCCTTCACCTCGCTCGACGATCTGTACGCCGCCATCGGCTATGGCGGCGTGACCGCCACGCGTACCGTCAACCGCATCCGCGACGAGATCCTGCGCAACCAGAAGGCCAACCAGAAAAATGCCATCGACCGCATCAACGAGGCGGCCGAGCGCCGCAACAAGCGAGCGCGCCACGCCGTGCACGGCATCCTCGTCGAGGGGCTGGACAACTGCCTCATCAAATTCTCCCGCTGCTGCACGCCGGTGCCCGGCGACAGCATCATCGGCTTCATCACGCGCGGCGCGGGCGTGTCCATCCACCGCACGGACTGCGAAAACTACCTCGCCAGCCGCGACAATCCGGAGACCGCCGGCCGCTGGATCCGCGTGAGCTGGGCCGAGCACCCCACCGATTCCTACAGCACGACGCTCATGCTGCTCAGCGCACAGCGCTCGGGCCTCGTCATGGACGTGGCCACGGCGCTCAACACGCTCAACGCCAAGGTGCGCACGCTCACCGCGCGCGACGTGGACAGTGGCCGCTCGACCATCACGATCACCGTCGAGGTGCACGATCTGGCCGAGCTGCGCACGATCATCAGCCGCCTGAGCGCCGTCCGCGGCGTCATCCGCATCTCGCGCAGCGGCACGTCCGACACCGCGAAGGCCACCGCAAACACCGCGGAGCTGCAGGCCGAGCATGTCAAAAACGCCAAAAAAACCAAACAGGAGGGCAAAATATGAGAGCCGTCGTCACCCGCGTCACCGAGGCATCCGTCACCATCGACGGCGCCGAATACAGCCGCATCGGCCGGGGCTTTCTCGTCCTGCTGGGCGTGCACGTGTCTGATACCGCGGCGGAGGCCGACCGCATCGTCGACCGCATCTGCGGCCTGCGCGTGTTTGAGGACGCCAATGGCAAAATGAACGTCAACCCCGCCGACGCCGGGGCCGAGCTGCTCATCGTGAGCCAGTTCACCCTCTTTGCCGACTGCCGCTCCCGCCGCCCCGGCTTCACGGCCGCCGCCCGGCCGGAGACCGCCGTACCGCTCTATGAGCGCGTGATCGCGGGCTGTGAGGCCCGCGGCTTTACCGTGCGCACGGGCGTGTTCGGCGCGGACATGCAGGTCGCGTCCGTCAACGACGGCCCTGTTACCATCCTGCTCGATACCGATCAATTATAAAGGAGGCCACCCCATGCTCATCAAATGTCTGCCCGTCGGGCACCTCATGACCAACTGCTACATCGTCACGGACGAGACCACGCTCGAGTGCGCCGTCATCGACCCCGGCGACGAGTCCAACACCATCCTCTACTACCTCGAGGACAACCACCTCACCTGCCGCGCCATCCTGCTCACGCACGGCCACTATGACCACACCGGCGCCGTCTACGCCGTGCACGAGGAGACCGGCGCGCCCGTGTACATGAACGCGCTCGACGCGGGCACGGCCGTCGCGTTCGACAGCTACACGTTCACCCCGCCCGAGGGCACCAGCTTTTATAAGGAAGGCGACGAGGTCAAGGTCGGCAATCTGACCTTCCGCGTCATGGAGACGCCCGGCCACACGCCCGGCGGCGTGACGCTCATCTGCGGTGACGCGCTCTTCACCGGCGACACGCTCTTCGCCGGTTCCTGCGGCCGCACGGACTTTGCCGGCGGCAGCATGGAGGTCGAGCTGCAGTCGCTGGCAAAGATCGCGGCCCTGCCCGGCGATTACGAGGTCTACCCCGGCCATATGGACTGCTCCACGCTCGAGACCGAGCGCCGCTTCAACCCCTACCTGACCGCGCTGCAAAACCGCGGACAGTAAAAACCGTAAAAACACGACCGGCGGGACACGAGCCCGCCGGTTTTTTCACGCGCGCAAAGAACCTTTGCGTGACAAATCGCCGCCGCACATGGTATGCTTTGGGCGAGGTGAACGCCATGCGCGACATTGGGTTCAATATCCGCCGCGCCCGCACGCGCCGGCATCTGACGCAGGACGATCTGGCGCAGACCGTGCACACGACGCGGCAGACCATATCGAATTACGAGACCGGCCGCTCCCGCCCGGACGTCGAGACGCTGCAGCGGCTCGCGGACGCGCTCGGTGTCGAGCTCACGGAGCTGCTGGACGAGACGCCGCCCGCCGCCGTCCGCCGGGCGGCACTGCGCAGGCTGTGCATCACGGGGGCCGTCACGCTCGTGCTGACCGGGCTGTGGGCATACCTGCACGCAGTCTGCCTCCGGCAGTACCAGCGCGGAGACATGGTGCCGCTGGCGGCCATGCTCATAACCGAGCCTCTGCTGCTGTGCGCGCTGGCGTGGACGCTGCTGCAAGCGCTGCGCATGGTCACGCGCCTGCGGCCGCGGCGCGGCGCGCCCTGGGTGTACCCGCTCGTCTGGGCGCTGTTCGGCCTGTGTCTGGCAATTCTGGTCGTCAGCGTCGCGCTGCCCGCGGCCGGTGTGATGCTGCCGCGGCTGTACAGCGCCCGCAGCACCACGGCGGCGCTGTTTTTCCTCCTCGGCGCACTGCTCTGGCTGACGCAGCCGGACGCCGCGCCGTAAAACTGCACAAAGGCAACCGGCAGAAGCTCGCTTCTGCCGGTTTTTTGCCGGTTTCGGGGAAAAGTGCCCGCGCCCCCTTGCAATCTGCGGCCGCGCGTGGTATATTGTTCTCGCTCGAAAAACATCTGTCCGCTATACGCGGGCAATTTTCATCAAAACAAAGTGAGGGAACATCATGAACATCGGACTTCTGGGCTTTGGCGTTGTCGGCAGGGGCGTTTACGATATGCTCGCCGGCCGGGACGATATCCGCACGGCGTGGGTGCTGTGCCGGCGCGATCTCGGTGAGCTGACAGCCCGAACCACCTACGAGATGCAGGACATTCTCAATGACCCGTCGGTGGACACCGTCGTGGAAGTCATGGGCGGCCTGCACCCGGCGTATGAATACGTGGCGGCCGCGCTGCGTGCCGGGAAGAACGTGGTGTCCTCAAACAAATACCTCATGTGCCGGTACTATGACGAGCTCACAGCGCTCGCCAAGGAGCACGGCGCGGCACTGCGGTGCACGGCGGCGGTCGGCGGCGGCATCCCGTGGCTGACCAACCTCGAAAAGGCCGCGCGCGCCAACCACATCTCCCGCGTCTGGGGCATCCTCAACGGCACGACCAACTACATCATGGACGCCATGCACAGCAGCGACGTGGACTTTGCCGACGTACTCGCGCAGGCGCAGGCGCTCGGCTATGCCGAGGCCGACCCCTCGGCTGACATCGACGGGCTGGACATCCAGCGCAAGCTGATCTTGTCGGCCAACGTGGCCTTTGGCGTATCGCTGCGCGAGGCGGACGTGCCGGTGTTCGGCATCCGCAACGTGCGCAAGGCGGACATTGCCCGCTTTCAGGCGCACGGCTGCACGTGCAAGCTGATCGCGACGGCGGAGCAGGCCGGCGGCAGCATCCGCGCCTACGTAGAACCGACGCTGCTGGGCCGCGACGCGCTCGAGGCGGCCGTGCCCGCGAACTTCAACCTCATCAGCATGGACGGAGACCGCATGGGCGTGCAGAGCTTCTTCGGTCAGGGCGCGGGCCGTTACCCGACGGCCTACAATGTCGTGCAGGATCTCGTGGACATCGAGCGCGGCGTACACGCGTTTTATACCGATTCGTTCGTCCCGGCCGTGCCGGACAATTCCGGCGTGCAGCACCGCTACTACGTGCGCACGCGCGCCGCGCTGCCGGAGCTGGACGCCCTCGCCGAGGGCGACTGGGACGGTGCCGTCATCACGCAGCCTGTGCCCGTGAGCCGGATGCACGCGCTCATGGCGCTGGCGCTGGCGCAGGACAGCGAGAGCTTCTTTGCCGCGCTGCAATAAGGAGGACCCCATGCTGAAGGTTGCAAAATTCGGCGGCTCGTCGATGGCGGACGCCAAACAGTTTGAAAAAGTGCGCGACATCGTGCGCGCCGACCCCGCACGGAAGGTGATCGTCGTGTCCGCTGCCGGTAAGCGCAGCGCGGACGACCACAAGCTCACCGATCTCCTGTACCTGTGCTACGCACACCTGCAGTACGGCGTGAGCTGCGACGCCATCTTCCAGATGATCGCCGAGCGCTACATCGCCATCCGCGACGAATGCGGCCTGCACGTCGATATTGAGGCCGAGCTCGCCGTGCTGCGCCAGCAGATGCGCGCCGGCATCTCGGAGGAGGAGCTCGTGTCGCGCGGCGAATATTTCTCCGCCCTGCTCATGGCGGACTACCTCGGCTACTCGTTTCTGGACGCGGAGCTGTGGGTGCGCTTCCAATTCGACGGGTCGATCGACAAGGAGGCGTCCTATGCCGCGCTGCAGCGCCTGGCCGACGGGCGCAGCGTCGTCATCCCCGGCTTTTACGGCGTGACGCCCGACGGCAAGATCCGCACCTTCTCCCGCGGCGGCAGCGACATCACCGGCGCGCTCGCGGCCGCGGCGCTGAATGCCGACGTGTACGAAAACTGGACGGACGTGTCCGGCATCCTCATGGCCGACCCCCGCATCGTGCCCGATCCCCTGCCGATCGAGCGCATCACGTATAACGAGCTGCGCGAGCTGAGCTTCGTCGGCGCGCAGGTGCTGCACGAGGGCACGGTCTTCCCCGTGCGCGAGAAGAACATCCCGCTCAACATCCGCAACACCAACGCCCCCGATCACCCCGGCACGCTCATCATGGAGTCGTTCGACGATGTGGACGACGGGCGGCTCATCACCGGCATCGCGGGCAAGAAAAACTACTCCATCATCACCATCGCCAAAACCGGCATGTCCTCGAGCGTGGGCATGTTCCGGCAGGTGTTCGAGGTGTTTGAGCGCCACGGCGTGAGCATTGAGTACGCCCCCAGCGGCATCGACTGCCTGTCGCTCGTCGTCCCGAGCGAAAAGGTCGCCCCCTGTCTGTACTCCATCCTCGGCGAGCTGGAAAAGCAGCTGCGCCCGGACAATCTGCACGTGACGGAGAACATCTCCATCGTCGCGGCCGTCGGCCGGAAGATGGTGTTCCGCCCCGGCACGTCGGGCCGCATCTTCGCCGCCCTCGGCGAGCACGGCATCAACATCCGCATGATCTCGCAGGGGCCGGATGAGCTCAACATCATCGTCGGCGTGGACACGAAGGATTTCGCACCCGCCATCCAGGTCCTGTACAACAGCTTTGTGAAATAAGAAAGGAAGTTTTCGGATATGAAGCAGTATCGTGTTGCCATTCTCGGCGCCAGCGGCGCCGTCGGACAGGAAATGATGAAGATCCTCGCCGAGCGCAAGTTCCCCGTTCAGGAGCTGCATCTGCTCGCGAGCGCCCGCTCGGCCGGCAAGGTCGTGTCGTGGCAGGGGCAGGACATCGTCGTCGAGGAGGCGACGGACGCCGCCTTCGCCGGCATGGACATCGTCCTCGGCGCGGCGGAAAACGACATTGCCGAGCGCTTCGCCCCCGCGATCGTGCGCTCCGGCGCCGTGTTCGTGGATAACTCCTCGGCCTTCCGCCTGGACCCGAACGTGCCGCTCGTTGTGCCGGAGATCAACGCCGGGGACGTGAAGCTGCACCACGGCATCATCTCGAATCCCAACTGCTCGACCATCATCACGCTGACCGCCATCAACGCGCTGCGCAAGCTCTCGCCCATCCGCGACATGGTCGTGTCGACGTATCAGGCCGTGTCCGGCGCGGGCGCAGGCGGCCCGATCGAGCTGCAAAATGAGGTCGACGCCCTGCGCGCCGGCAAGGCCTACGCGCCGAAGGTGTTCGCGCACCAGATCGCCTACAATGTCATCCCGCAGATCGGCGGCGAGCAGTGCGACGGCTACACCTCCGAGGAGATGAAGCTCCAGAACGAGGGCCGCAAGATCCTGCATCTGCCGGACATGAACGTCTCGTGCACCTGCGTGCGCGTGCCCGTCGTGCGCAGCCACTCCATCTCCGCCGCCGTGCACTTCGTGCACCACATCTCCGTCGACGAGGCGCGCGCGGCCATCGCCGCCGCCCCCGGCTGCCGCCTCGTGGACGATCTCGACGCGCTGCAGTATCCCATGCCGCTCGACACGTCGGATCAGGACCTCGTGTTCGTCGGCCGCATCCGCCCCGACCTGACCGATCCCAACGGCCTGTGCCTCTGGTGCTGCGGCGACCAGGTGCGCAAGGGCGCGGCCACCAACTGCGTGCAGATCGCAGAGCTGCTGATCCAAAACGCCTGAACGAAAACCGTATAAAAACGCTCCGGCGGCGCAAAAACAGAGCCGCCGGAGTTTTTTCATGCGATTCACTTTTCATAGCGTCTGCGCCATTCCTTGCGATTTCGGATACGGTTGCCCCGGTACAGCCGCCAGCGCACAAGCGTGGCCGGGATCAGCGACAGCAGATAGACCGCCAGCACAGCAAGGCTCAGATATTCCGCCGCTGCTGTCTGCATCACCATCCGAATGTCCAGCGCCGCCAGCAACAAGACCGCCGCCGCAAAGTTGACCCAAAACAGCACATAGTGCCACGGTACCACCATATGCCGAATATCCAGAAAGAAAAAACGCCGCCAGAACGAAGGCTCCCTTTTCTTGCGCCGCTGGGCTTTGGCCTTCCCGTACCGGAACGCAACATCGTCCGTCAGGCATTCATCGAACGTGCTGCGCATCACCAGATAGAACCCCACGAGCAGGACGTCCACCAGCAGGATCTCCAAGAATAAGCGCATTGTTCTCCCCTCCGTTTTACAAGCCCCTGTCCTTTCGTCTTTATGACCGTTTGCTGTACCGCTTCAGGATCCGCCGGTAACACCAGAACACCAGCGCCAGCCCGACCGTACAAGCCAGCCCCAGCAGGATGCCGCCGAGCGTTTCCAGCTTCCAACCGAGCGCGGCACTCAGCCAGAACGGCACGGAATAGGCGATCCACATCCAGCCGTTGGCGTGGTTATACGCGCGCACATCCGTGAGCGTCCGCGCATCGACCGCTGCCCCGATCCAGAACCACATCGGTTCCGTGCGGCGCATGGCATAGATGCCGATGCTCAAAAACAGCGTCGCCGCACCGCCGACACACAGCAGCCAGACGACCGTGCCGCCGTTTATCTCTGCAATGTGCATACGCACACCCCCCCTTTTGTTTCATGATAGCAGAATCTGCCCCCTTGCGCAAGCGGCGCGGGTGTGGTATCCGCCGCATCCGGCACACGGTCATGACCGGCGAGCCGGACGACTGAAAAAAGAAAACGCCGCGGAGGCTTCCGCGGCGTTTTTTGTTATCCCTTGAGCTGCTGCTCGTATTCCTCCTGCGGCCGCAGGCGGCCGACAGCCGAGAACGACACGCGGTCAAAGTCCAGCGTCTCGCGCGCGAGGCCGAGGATGTCCTCACGCGTGACGGCGTCGTAGCGTGCGAGCACTTCGTCCGCCGGGAGCACCCGGCCGAGGTACAGCTCAGAATAGCCGAGCTTGTTCATGCGCGAGGCGGTGGATTCCTCCGCCATGAGCACGCTCGCATGCACCTGTTCGCGCGCGCGGTCGAGCTCCGATTGCGTAACGCCGTCGGTGCGGAAGCGCTCAAGCTCGTCGCGGATGAGCGCGAGGGCGCGCTGCTCCGTTTCGCGGCCGACGGCGGCAGAGATGCCGAACATGCCGCAGTCGAGAAAGCTCGCCGTGTAGGTGTAGATGGCGTAGCACAGGCCGTTTTTCTCGCGCACGGTCTGAAACAGGCGCGAGGACATGTTCCCGCCGAGAATGGACGAGAGCAGCGCCATGGTAAAACGCGCCTCCGACCCCGTCGGCAGACCGGGGAAGCCGATGCTGATCTGGTTTTGCTCGATAGCCTTGCGCTTGAGCGTGAAGGCCGGGGTGTAACTGCCGGAGCGCATGGTCAGGTCCGGCCGGCCGGGCAGGAACGAGAAGTGCGCGGCAAGGCGCGCGATGTTTTCGTCCGTGAAGCTGCCGGACACGGCGATGACAATGCGCGGCGCGATATAGTGCGCGATCTGGAACGAGCGCAGGCGCGCCCCCGTCAGCCGGTCGATCGAGGCCGGGCGCCCGAGCACCGGCCGCCCCAGCGCACCGGGAAAGGCGGCGCCGATGAGCCGCTCCGTGACCAGATCCTCCGGCGTGTCGGCGTACATATCCATCTCCTCGCGGATGACGCCGCGCTCGTTGGCCACGTCCGCCTCGGCAAAGTTCGATGTGAAGAGCATCTCGGCGAGCAGGTCGCCCGCGCGGTCGAGGTGCTCGTCGAGCACGCGCGCATAGTAGCAGGTGCCCTCGCGCGTGGTGTAGGCATTCACCTGGCCGCCGATGGCGTCCATGCGCTCTGCCAGTTCGGAGGCGGAGTGCTGTGCCGTCCCCTTGAAGAGCATGTGCTCGATGAAGTGCGCGCTGCCGGTCTCGCACGGCGATTCATACCGTGACCCGACGCCGATCCACACGCCGATGGCCGCCGAGCGCACGTGCGGCATGTGCTCATAGACGATGCGCACGCCGTTCGGCAGCGTCTGTTTTTCGTACATGATGTGCTGTCCCCCCGTGGAAAAAGGGGCGGGGTGTCTGCGCACCCCGCCCTCACAGTTGTGCTGAGATTACATCAGGCCCTTTTCACGCATCGCATCCTTGCGGGACAGGTCGATGCGGCCGCGATCGTCGACATTCATGACCTTGACCCAGGTCATGTCGCCGATCTTGAGCACATCCTCGACCTTTTCGGTGCGCTTGAACTCGAGGTCCTTGATCTTGATGAGGCCGTCCTTGCCCGGAGCCAGCTCGACCCAGGCGCCGAAGTCGCTGCGGATGTTGGAGACCTTGCCGTAGTACAGCTCGCCGACTTCCGGCTCGAAGACGATGTTCTCGATGGTCTTGCGCGCGGCGCGGCAGGCCTCGATGTCCTCGGACGCGATGAAGATGGAGCCGTCGTCCTCGATGTCGATCTTGCAGCCGGTGTCGGCGCAGATCTTCTGGATGACCTTGCCGCCCGAGCCGATGACCTCACGGATCTTATCGGGGTTGATCTTCATCTGGATCATCTTCGGGGCGGAATCGGCCAGCTCCTTGCGCGGCTCGGCGATCGCCTTGAGCATGATCTCATCGAGGATCTGGAAGCGGGCCTCGCGCGTCATGCGGAACGCTTCCTTGACGATCTCGTGCTTGAGGCCGTCGTTCTTGAGGTCCATCTGGATGGCGGTGATGCCCTGCTTCGTGCCGGCGACCTTGAAGTCCATCTCGCCGTGGAAGTCCTCAACGCCCTGAATATCGATAAAGGTGGTGAAGTCGTCGCCGTCCTGGATCAGGCCGCAGGAGATGCCGGCAACCGGCGCCTTGATGGGCACGCCGGCGTCCATAAGCGCGAGCGTGGAGCCGCAGATGGAGCCCTGAGACGTGGAGCCGTTGGACGAGAGCACCTCGGACACCACGCGGATGGCGTACGGGAACTCCTCGACCGGCGGGATGACGCACTGCAGCGCCTTCTCGACGAGGGCGCCGTGACCGTACTCGCGGCGGTTGGTGCTGCGGGCGGCGCGGGCGTCGCCGGTGGAGTACGGCGGCATATTGTAGTGGTGCATGAAGCGCTTTTCTTCCTCTTCCCAGATGGTGTCGAGCTTCTGGGCCATGGACAGCGTCGCGAGCGTGGCGATGGACAGCACCTGCGTCTGGCCGCGGGTGAACAGGCCAGAGCCGTGCACGCGCGGAATCACGCCGACCTCGGCATCGAGCGGGCGGATCTCGTTCATCTTGCGGCCGTCAACGCGGTGACCGGCGAGCAGCCACTTCTTGACGATCTTTTTCTGCATCTTGTAGAGGATCTCGTCCATGTACTGCATCATGTCCGGGTGCTCCTCTTCATATTTTGCCTGCACGGCGGCGATCCATTCATTCACGCGCGCCTCGCGCACGTTCTTGTCGTCGGTGTCCATGCAGTACTCCATGGCCTCCATCTCGTTGGCGCACAGGAGCTCGAACAGGTCCTCGTCAAAGGACGCGTGCTCATACTCGAACTTCGGCTTGCCGATCTCGCTGACCATCTTGTCGATGAGATCGAGAACGGGCTGCAGGTGCTCATGCGCCTGCACGATGCCCTCGTACATGACATCGTCCGGCACCTGATCGGCCTCGGACTCGATCATGACGATCTTCTTGTGCGTGGCCGCGATGGTGGTGGTCATGCGGTTGGTCTTGCGCTGCTCCTGCGTGGGGTTGAAGAGGTACTTCTCCCCGTCCCAGCCGAGGACGATGCCGGCGATGGGGCCGTTGAACGGCACGTCGGAGATGCTCACCGCGGCGCTCGCGCCGATCATGGCGGTGATCTCCGGGCTGCAGTCGCGGTCGACGGACAGGACCTCGCAGGCGATGATGACGTCGTTGCGCAGGTCGCTCGGGAAGAGCGGGCGCATCGGGCGGTCGATCAGGCGGCTGGCAAGCACTGCGGGCAGGCTGGGCTTGCCCTCGCGGCGCATGAAGCTGCCGGGGATGCGGCCGACGGCGTAGAGCTTTTCGTTGAAGTCAACGGACAGCGGGAAGTAATCCACACCGTCTTTCGGGCGGGCGGAGGCCGTGCAGGTGACGAGCACGGTCGTCTCGCCGTAGCTGACGAGAACGGCGGAGTTGCACAGCTCTGCGAGTTTGCCGGTCTCCATCACGAGGGGACGGCCTTCATACTCGATCTCGTAGCGCTTGTAGTTGGGGAACTGCTTGTGCGTGGTGATGATCATGGGTTCTGGTGCTCCTTTCTTTTGTTGGCGGAAACGCCAGAGCCAGCACTTGCATCCGCGTCCCATACGCAATGGGGCGCAGATTCAAATACTGGGCAGCGGCGCTCCCGAAAATGGGCTGCCGGGGCGAACGAAAAAGCAGGGGGACAATATGAAATTATCCCCCTGCGTTCAAACGTTCATACCCTTCGGAAAAGCCGAACTTACTTACGGATGTTCAGCTTTGCAATGATCGCACGATAGCGCTCGATGTCCTTCTTGGCGAGGTAGTCGAGCAGACGGCGGCGCTTACCGACCATCTTGTACATACCCAGACGGCTGTGCTTGTCGTTCGGGTGCACCTTCAGGTGATCGGTGAGCTGGTGGATGCGCTCGGTGAGAATGGCGATCTGGACCTCCGGAGAACCGGTGTCGCCCTCGTGCGTCTTGTTGGCTTCGATGACTGCGGTCTTTTCAGCTTTGGTAATCATGGGAATGACTTCCTTTCTTTGTTTTCGTATCCGCTGGCGCAGAACCGGGCGGAAAGGCACCGCTGCAAAGCGGCCAAACCCCGGATCCGGGCACATGGACTGTTTTACAATACCACACCCCGCGGTACTTGTAAAGAGAAATCTTTCTTAATTCGCGCCCGGCAGCGAGATGATCGTACCGCTGCCGCCGGTGACGGTGGGCAGCTTGCCGTCCCACTTCTCAACGGTCTTGTTCTGAATGATCTGGTCGGTGAGCGAGGCGCTGACGGAGCGGTTGGCCTCGGCTTCCGCCTCCGCGCGGATCTTGGTGGCCTCGGCCTCCGCTTCCGCGTTCGTGATGGCGGTCTGTTTTTCGGTCTCGGCCTTGAGCAGCTGCTGCTGCGCGACCTGCTTTTCCTCGATGGCATTGATGAACGCGTCCGAGAAGTCAAAATCGATGATGTTCACGTCCGTGACGTACAGCCCAGCGTCGTTGAGCTTGGCATTGAGCTGCTCGACCAGCCCCTCGGAGATGAGCACACGGTTCGTGACGCTCTCCTCGGCGGTGTAGACGGCGGTGATCGCCTTGAGCACCTCGTTGACGGCCGGCACAACGAGCACGGTCTCATAGTTTGCGCCGATGTTCTTATAAATACTGTAGCTCTTGGCCGTGTCGACGCGGTAATTGATGGCCAGCACCGTCTGCACGCTCTGCAGGTCCTTGGAAAACGCCTCGGTCTGCACCTCGAGCTTCTGGATGCGGTTGTCGATCTTCACGACCTTCTGCACGAACGGCGCCTTGAAGTGGATGCCTTCGGCCAGCACACCCTCCTTGACCTTGCCGAGTGTGACGACGACGCCGGTGTGACCCGCCTGCACGATGGTGATCGAATTGAGCAGGACGATGAGCACGGCCAGTACGATCAGCGCAGGGCGGAGGATCTTTTTCACGGTTTCACTGCGCACGGGCGAGGTTTTCATGTGCGGTTCTCCTCTCTGTTTCTGGTTTTTGTACTTTGTGCCCATTTTACTGGACAGACCGTATCTCTGTCAACAAAAACCGCACACAGTGTGCAGAAAAATCCCGCCGCCGTCTCATGGAGACGGCGGCGGGATTCGTTTTGGGGACTTATTTTGCACCCTTGCCGTGGGCGGCCTTCATGCGGCGCTCATGATCGAGGATGCGCTTGCGGATGCGCAGGCTCTTGGGTGTGACCTCGAGCAGCTCGTCGTCCGCGAGGAACTCCAGGCACTGCTCCAGGCTCAGCTTGCGCGGCGGCACAAGACGCAGCGCATCGTCAGAGCCGGCGGCGCGGGTATTGGTCAGCTGCTTTTTCTTGCAGACGTTGACGGTGATGTCCTCCTGCTTCGGTGACACGCCGACGACCATGCCGGCATACACGGGCACGCCCGCACCGATGAACAGCTGGCCGCGCTCCTGCGCGTTGAACAGGCCGTAGGTGATGCTCTCGCCGGTCTCGAACGAGACGAGCGAGCCGGTGTTGCGGCGGCTGAGGTCGCCCTTATAAGGGGCGTAGCTGTCAAAGACGGAGGCCATGATGCCCTCGCCCTTCGTATCGGTCAGAAACTCGTTGCGGTAGCCGAACAGGCCGCGCGCCGGCACGAGGAACTCCAGCCGCGTGCGCTTGCCGATGGGCTCCATCTGCTGCAGCTCACCCTTGCGGGCGCTGAGCTTCTCGATCACGGCGCCGACCGCATCGGCCGGGACGTCCGCAACGAGGCGCTCAATGGGCTCGCACTTCTGGCCGTTGATCGTCTGATAGAGCACGCGCGGGGGCGAGACCTGGAACTCATAGCCCTCGCGGCGCATGGTCTCGATGAGGATGGACAGCGACATCTCGCCGCGGCCGGCGACGTTGAACGAATCCGTCGCGCCCTCGAGATCGGTCACGCGCAGAGACACGTCCTTGAGCGTCTCGCGGTAGAGCCGCTCGCGGATCTGGCGGCTGGTGACGAACTTGCCCTCGCGGCCGGCAAACGGGCCGTCGTTGACGGAGAAGGTCATCTCCATCGTGGGCGCGGAGATCTTCACAAACTCGATCGGCTCAACGCAGGTCGGCGCGCAGATCGTATCGCCGATGGTGATGTCGCCGATGCCGGACATGGCGATGATGCTGCCGGCCTCCGCCTCCGTGACGGGCACGCGCTGCAGGCCCTCGAACTCGTACATGGACACGGCCTTGGCCTTCTTGGCCAGGGCGTCCGGCTGGTGGTAGTTGCACACGGCGATCTCCTCGTTCTGGCGGATGACACCGCGCTCGATGCGGCCGATGGCGATGCGGCCGACGAACTCATTGTAGTCGATGGACGACACGAGCATCTGGAACGGCGCGTCGACATTCTGTTCCGGCGCGGGGATATACTCCAGGATCGTCTCGAACAGCGGGCGCAGGTCCTTGCCCGGCACGTCCGGGGAGTAGGACGCGGTGCCCTGCCGGCCCGAGCAGAAGAGCATGGGCGAGTCGAGCTGTTCGTCGGTCGCGTTGAGATCCATGAGCAGCTCGAGCACCTCGTCGATGACCTCGTGGATGCGCTGGTCGGGGCGGTCGATCTTGTTGATGACGACGATCACGCGGTGACCCAGCTCGAGCGCGCGGCTGAGCACGAAGCGGGTCTGGGGCATGGGGCCCTCGGCGGCGTCGACGAGGAGGATGACGCCGTTGACCATCTTCAGGATACGCTCGACCTCGCCGCCGAAGTCGGCGTGGCCGGGGGTGTCGACGATGTTGATCTTCGTGTCGCCGTACTGGATGGCGGTGTTCTTGGCGAGGATGGTGATGCCGCGCTCACGCTCGAGGTCGTTCGAGTCCATGACGCGCTCGACCGTCTCCTGATTCTCGCGGTAGACGCCGCCCTGCTTGAGCATCTGGTCGACGAGCGTCGTCTTGCCGTGGTCGACGTGGGCGATGATGGCTACGTTTCTCAATTTCTCATTCTGCAAAGGAAAAACCCCTTTCTTTGGGTAAATGAATTCACTAACCTTAATAGTATATGCCTGCAACCCTCTAATTGCAAGGGGTTTCCGCATCTTTGGCGACAAAAAGACACCCTCTGTGCGAAATGACCGAAAGGCAGTCAAATTTGCTCGATCGGGAGCGTTGAAAATCCATTTATTTTCGGTGTTTTAACCAAAAATCGAGCGAAAACTTGTAGTTGTCAGGTCATAAAAAGTATTATATAATTTATGCATTGAGCGATTTGCACATTTGTGCGTGCTTTCATAACACGAAGGGAGACTCTATCATATGACAGCCAATGACATTCGCAATATTGCGCTGCTGGGCCACGGCGGCTCCGGCAAGACCTCTCTGGCCGAGCAGATGCTCTATATGACCAAGGGGATCGATCGTCTGGGACGGACTGCCGACGGCAATACGACCTGCGACTACGATGCGGAGGAAATCAAGCGCAAGATCTCTATTTCTCTCGCCTTTGCTCCGGTGAAGTATCAGGGCGTGAAGATCAATGTGATGGATGCTCCGGGAAATTTCGACTTTGCCGGTGAGGCCGTGTGCGCCATCCGCGCGGCGGAGTGCGCCGTGCTTGTCGGCAGCGCCAAGGATGGCCTGTCCGTCGGTATGGAGCGCAGCTGGAAAATGCTGGGCAAGAAGCCCCGCATGATTTTCATCAACCGTACCGAGGAGGAAAACAGCGACTACGCCGCCTGCCTCGAGGCGATCAAGGCCAAGTTCGGCCAGAGCATCGTACCTTTGGTGGCGCCGGTCATCGGCGGTAACAAGGCCGTGACCGCCATCGTCGACCTGCTGCATAACAAGGCCTATGACGCCAAGGGCGAGTGCCCCATCCCCGCCGACATGGCGGACGATGTCGAGGCACTGCGCGCGGAGCTGATGGAAGCCGCCGCCGGTTCCGACGAGGAGCTGATGGAGAAGTTCTTCGACACAATGGAGCTCTCCGACGAGGAGATGGCCAAGGGTCTGAAGATCGGCGTGCGCGACGGCAGCATCTGCCCTGTCCTCTGCGGCAGCGCGGTGACCGGTCTCGGCGTGGAGATGCTGATGCAGACGATCGTCGACCTTGTGCCCGTTGCGACCGACATGCCTGCCGTTCCCGCCGAGGATGACGACGGCAACGCCATCGAGGTGGCCTATGATCCGAACGGGACGGCCGCGGCGCTGGTGTTCAAGACCATCTCCGACCAGTATGGCAAGTATTCCGTCGTCAAGGTCGTCCGCGGCAAGATCAAGAGCGATATGTCTCTCTACAACGTGACGACCGGCAACACCGAGAAGATCGGCCGCCTGTATGTCATGAAGGGCAAGAAGGGCGAGGAGACGAAGGAAATCTGCTGCGGCGACATCGGCGCCATCGGCAAGATGGATAAGGTCAAGACCGGCGACACGCTCTGCGAGCCGAAGACCTATGTGAAGTTTGCGCCCATGGCGTTCGCCCCTGCGTGCTACAGCCGAGCCATCGCCCCCAAGACGAAGCAGGAGATCGAGAAGCTCGGCACGGGTCTCAACAAGCTCAACGAGGAGGATCCGACGTTCCGCGTCGTCAACAACTCCGAGACGCACCAGACCGTCATCTCCGGCGCGGGCGATATCCAGATCGACGTCCTGTGCGCCAAACTCAAGAGCCGCTTCGGCGTCGACTCCGAGCTGAGCGCGCCGCGCGTGGCCTACCGCGAGAAGATCCGCGCCACCGTGCGCAAGCAGGGCCGCTATAAGAAGCAGACCGGCGGCAGCGGCCAGTTCGGCGACGTACATATCATCTTCGAGCCGCAGACCGAGCAGGAGGATATGATCTTCGAGGAGAACGTCTTCGGCGGTTCCGTTCCGAAGAACTACTTCCCCGCGGTCGAGAAGGGCCTGCGCGAGAGCTGCCTGCACGGCGTGCTGGCGGGCTACCCCGTCGTGTTCCTGAAGGCAACGCTGGTCGACGGCTCCTACCACCCCGTGGACTCCTCCGAAATCGCCTTCAAGCTGGCGGCGAACCTTGCGTTCAAGGCGGCTCTGCCCGAGGCGAAGCCTGTCCTGATGGAGCCGATCGGCGAGCTGAAGGTCACCATTCCCGACAGCTACATGGGCGACGTGATGGGCGACCTGAACAAGCGCCGCGGCCGCGTGATGGGCATGAACCCCACCGGCGACGGCGAGACGGTGCTCGAGGCCGAGGTGCCGATGGCGGAGATGATGAGCTACGCGATCGATCTGCGTTCCATGACGCAGTCCCGCGGCACATTTACCTTCAACTTCGTCCGCTATGAGGACTGCCCCGCGGCGGCGCAGGAGAAGGCTATCGCCGAGGCAAAGGCACTGGCCGAAGCGGAGTAAATTCAGCAGATAAAGCTGCCGCTGCCCTTTGCGGGCGGCGGCAGCTTTTTTAAGAAAAATCTGACAACTGTTGCAGATGCAACTTTTAAAACTGGCGATCTCGTGTTATACTGCAGGTACAGTAAGCGAGACGCTTACGATACAAATCAAAAAACAACAAACAACAAATAAAGGTTATAGGAGGATACAATTATGAAGAAGTGGGTATGTTCTGTCTGCGGTTATGTTTACGAGGGTGCCAATCCCCCGGCCGAGTGTCCCGTGTGCCACGTCTCCGGCGATAAGTTCATCGAGCAGAAGGAAGAGAAGTCTTGGGCTGCCGAGCACGTTGTGGGCGTGGGCAAGGCCTTCGGCTCGGATGTGCCCGAGGAGGTTCAGAAGGAGATCATCGACGGTCTGCGCGCTAACTTCGAGGGCGAGTGCTCCGAGGTCGGTATGTATCTGGCGATGGCCCGTGTCGCGCACCGCGAGGGCTATCCCGAGATCGGCCTGTACTGGGAGAAGGCCGGCCTGGAGGAGGCTGAGCACGCTGCGAAGTTCGCCGAGCTGCTGGGCGAGGTTGTGACCGACTCCACCGAGAAGAACCTGCAGATGCGCGTCGACGCCGAGAACGGCGCCACCGCCGGCAAGTTCGAGCTGGCGAAGCTGGCCAAGAAGTACAACCTCGATGCCATCCACGACACCGTTCATGAGATGGCCCGCGACGAGGCCCGCCACGGCAAGGCCTTCGAGGGCCTGCTGAAGCGCTACTTCGGCAAGTAAGACAAGAGAAATAAAAGAAGGCGAGGCTATAGTCTCGCCTTCTTTTATTTCTCGGAAAACACCCTGTCTGGCAGCGATGCGGGACAGGCTGCTGGGGGTGTCCGTTTTACTGTTCGTTGCTGCTGTGGCTGCCGGATACGACATCTTTGGCCTTGTTGACGACATCTTCTACCATGTCCGGCTGGGTGTTGGCATAGCTACCGTCCTTATACTGCGTGCTGCCGAATGCCAGAATCAGCCAGAACACGAACGGCAGCAGCAGAAGGCCGATGCCAAAACCTGCGCCCAGATTGAACGCCTTGGCCAGGTCAATCATCATCTTGATGGCAAAATAAATGTTATAGAAGGGGATCAGCAGCAGGAGAAATTTCCAGCCGTTGCCATACAGCTCCTGACAGAGGACGTAGGTATTGTAAATGGGGACGATGCCTTCCCAGCCCTGACGGCCCATCTTTTTATAGACCATCCAAGAGCCCGCCATGGACAGGATTGCGGCAATAATCTGAATCATGATACATTCTCCTTTATGTGTTTTGGGTCTCTCTGCGGCGAAGCATACGCTGCATCTATAGTATACTAAAGCCCCGACAAAAAGCAAGATAATTTATGCAAAATCACTTCTATCCGTGCGCTTTTTTAATTTGCTTCAATGCAAATGCTGAATAGAATGAAAAAATTTACTATAAGTTTGTGGAAGAGAGGTCCTTGGCCGTCGGGCGCACTGCGAGAATAGACGGAACTTTCAAGGGACCGCTGAAACGCTGCTTAGGCAAGGAATCAACACATACAATATAAGGAGAGACGATAGCTCCTCCTTTTATTTATCTGAAAAATAGGCTGGTAATTCCCTACGTGGTATGCTATGCTGAGACCAGAGAAGAATAGAGAGACGAGGAGGGCTGCTTATGGCCACGGTTCACTGCAAGGCCTGCGGGAAGAGCTACAGCTACGAGGAGAACGGCTGCTGCCCATCGTGCGGCGCTTACAACCGTCCGCCCCGGCGGGAGACGGTCGAAGCCGACGGTACGGTGCATCATCTGGATGACCGCGCGGCATCGACCGGGCGCATGCCGGGCGGCGGTGGGAAGGTCTGCTTCGAGGAAAAGACCTGCTACGAGGAGCAGACGCGCGGCGGCAGAGTGCGGCGCGCGCCCGAAAAGCCGCGGCGGAAAACCGGCGGCCAGCCGCTGTTTGCGAAGCTGGTGACGGCGGTAATCATCGCGATTGCGGTGGGGATGATTGTCAGCGTGCTGCGCATGATCATTGCGAGCAGCGTGTGGGACCATGCGCAGAGCACGCCGGACTACTCGTGGGGCGAGGACTGGGACGGCGGCGACTGGGACGATCAGGATTGGAGCGACTGGGACGAGGGGAACACTGGCCCCGACGAGAACCGGCGGCCTGTCTGGCCCGGCGATGCCGATGACGAGAGCTGGCCCGCCGAGGAGGACTGGCAGAATTTTTTCGACAGCGGCAGCTGGGGCTGGGAGAATACCTGACAGACATATCCGGCGCGTCGGCGCATATACTCGCAGCGGTGATGCGATGTGAAGAGACGACTTGCCGCGCTGCTTGCGTCGGCGCTGATGCTGACCGGCTGCGCGGCACCGACGGTGCAGCCGGTGACGGCGGAGACGGATATACCACCGGTGGACCGCTATGCGGCGCTGACCTTTGACGACGGGCCGTCGCCGACCTGCACGCCGATCCTACTGGACGGCCTGCGTGAGCGCGGCGTGCATGCGACGTTCTTCCTAATCGGCAGCAAAATTGACGGGCAGGAGGAACTCGTGCGGCGTATGCAGGCGGAGGGGCATCAGATCGGGAACCACTCCTATGACCACGCGATGCTCCAGAAAACCGACACGGCCTCGGCACTGCGGGATCTGGCGCGCTGTGATGCGGCGCTGCAGCAGCTGCTGGGGGAGGGGACGTACTGGGTTCGCCCGCCCTACGGGCTCATCAGTCAGGCGGAGCTCTCGGCGATCCACAGGCCGCTGCTGCACTGGTCGGTTGACACGCGCGACTGGGACCTGCGCGATGCGGATAAGGTGCTGGACATCATCCTGCGGGAAGCGGATGACGGGGATGTGATCCTCCTGCACGACTGCTACGCCGCGAGCGTGGAGGCGGCGCTGCGTGCGATTGACCGCCTGCAGGCGTGGGGCGTGCGGTTTGTCACGGTGGAGGAGCTTTTCCGCATCAAGGGCGTGGATGTGCAGGACGGGGTGCTCTATAAATGTCCGGGCGCTACTCATCCGGCGGAGGGATAATACCATATATATTATAATGGAGATGCCTGTGCGGCGCGATGTGTCAAAAAGAGAGAAGAGATTAGCGTTGCTTTTGACAGACATTACAAATGATAAAAAAGATGGGCAAATCGCTTGACAAAGCGGAGATTGTGTAGTATCCTAACAAAGTCGTCGGGATGGCCGATGGGAAACACGAAAGCGAAAAAAGTTGTCAGACAATGGAAATTCGTACTTGACAACGGAGTGCTGATGTGGTAACCTAAATAAGCTGTCCGCGAGGGCGGGTCGCAAAAGGTTGAAAGTCGAAGAAAAAAGTACTTGACAAGCGAAACCTGATGTGATACAATAAAAATGTTCCGCATGGAGCGTGTACCTTGTAAATTAAACAATGAACGAAACGAAAAGCACCAGACGTTGTACAGAAATGTACAAACGAAGCTTGCTTCGGGCGGGTTAAGTCAATTACCGGTCGGAGTAAGGATAAAAAGTTTTTGAAGCTATGGAAATAGCTCTATGAAAAGATTTAGACGGCGAAAGCCGTATAAATACAATTTATAGAGAGTTTGATCCTGGCTCAGGACGAACGCTGGCGGCGTGCTTAACAC